>SAMEA3663299__coassemble_141_pt1 | contig 42708 bp, 32 predicted proteins | sample SAMEA3663299__metabat2_low_PE_032 | metagenome-assembled genome bin SAMEA3663299 (sample SAMEA3663299) | pig gut metagenome | biome: pig gut; feature: pig-associated habitat; material: faeces | place: China | collected 2013
CGTTGACATTGATAGTGCCATTGTATATCTTGATATCGTTCTTGCAGACGATAGCGTCGTCCTGATTGCCGTTGACGGTAAGTGTGCCTGTGCCCTTGAACTTGATGTCATCGCGGGCGAAGATAGCACCCTCGACGGTCTCGGACTCGCCGTCGCTGTCGGTGTAGGTCTGTGAGTGGGTCGTGCCGTCGGAGATAGTGTTGACCGTGCCCGCCTTAGCGACTATCTGCACCTCATCGCCTATCGAATTAACGAATATCGGCGCAGTATTGTTGTTGGTGAGGCTCATGCCCTTGAGGTCGAGCTCGACTACAGAGTCGGGATATGCTGTCTTGTCGACGTCGACAACTATCTGCGTATCTGTTCCGTCGCCCGTTACTGCAAACTTGCCCGCCTTCTTTATCGTGAGCACGCCGCCGCTGACTGAGGCTGTATCCTCGGGAGCGTTTGTCTCAATCTTATTGCCGCTGAGGGTAATTGTCAGACCGTCAGTCGAGGGCGTAGTTGAAGTTGCAGATGAAGTTGTGGGAGCGGAAGAAGTAGGAGCTTCAGTCGATGTAACTGTTGTTGAAGTCGAGGAAGCAGTAGTCTCGGTCGAGGTTGCAGTTGTTGAGTCCGTGGAAGCGGTAGTCTCGGTCGAGGTCGCTGTTGTAGAGGCAGAAGAAGTGGTCGCCTCTGTCGATGAAGCAGTTGTCTCAATCGAGGTCGCAGTTGTGGAGGTCGTTGTAGTGTGAGGGGGAGCTATTGCAGTTGCTGTCGTTGTTACAGAGGATTCAGCCGCGGTAGTCGAAGACGCTGACTCCATGACTGATTCGGGCAGCTCTGTGAGCACTTCCGCGTCAAGAAGCATTATTGAGAGTGCGTCGCGGGCTGTGACTCCGTCGCCGCGGTTGTACACGTCAGCGTTGTCGAGCAACTGCTCGGAGAGGTTGAACTTGTCCTTGTTCGCGACATACTGGAGGACTGCTACTGCGTCCGCGACAGTGACCTTGCCATCGTTGTTTACGTCGCCGAGCACAGTGCTTTCCGCTGCAGTGCCATCTGCCCATGTAACTGCTGTTACCGAGGGGAGGGCTGCTGCAATAATTGCCGCAGATGAGAGGACGGCAATCAGCTTTTTGGCATTCGATTTTTTTCATTCTGATCAAACTCCTTAATTTAGTTTTTACGGTTTTTGTTTCACCGCATTCTTTTCCCTATGGTTATGATTATATGACCCTTTCCTTAAAAAAATCTTAAAATTTTATTATGAAATGCCAAAAGTTTCAAGTTCTGCGTATAAGATATTACTATAGTATCCTCATTCCTGACACAGTTCCATTGCAGAACTGTCACATTATGCATACAAAAAACAGGCGGCGGAGATTTTCCGTTGCCTGCTTTATTTAATGTATCAGTGCATTATGCCTTCTTGAGCAGCATGAACTCTCTCAGTGTGACAAGATAGCCTTCGTTGATGAGCAGCCTTTTCAGTGCAGCGTTGACGTCAGAGCCGTCATCCATTCCCGTTGCACCAACGACCTTGATGTCGCTGATGTAGGTCTCCATTGGCGGAAGGCATGCCGCATTAGAGACCGTCTGAGCGGGCACAAGCGCGGTGAGCATGGCTGCCGAACAAGCCGCACTTATGAGCTTTTTGAGTTTCATACCTGTTTCCTCCTGTGATACCTGTAATTATGTCTGTCGGTTTGACGCTTCCACCCTCATGCTTTACCCTCTTAAGCGTCGAAAAACAACAATTATTATCATATCACAGAGAAATTTTACAGTCAATCCAATAATTGCTGTTTTGCGCATAAAGATAATTAACAAACCGTTTTTTCAGCCGATAACAGAAAAGGTGCCTCCCGTCGGGAGACACCTTTGCGGACGTGATATATCGGACTTACTTGTTCAGCTCGTTCTTGACGCTGTAGTATTCCTCCATTATCTCCTTTTCGGGAGCCTTAGTCACGAGCGATACAATGATTATCGCCGCCAGTGCGCAGAGGAATGCGGGGAGGAGCTCATATATCGAGAAGATATCCTTGGCGCGCTGCGGGAGGTCGATGCCTGCCCAGTCTGACAGCTCGACCGCGTACTTCCAGAGGAATACCGTTACTGCGCCTACTACGAGACCCGCGCCTGCTCCCCACTTGTTCGAGCGCTTCCAGAAGAGCGCCGTCAGCATTACGGGACCGAACGTCGCTCCGAAGCCTGCCCACGCGAAGGATACGACTCTGAATACGGAGCTGTCCTTGTCCCATGCGAGGACGATACCGAGCGCCGCGATAACGAGGAGGACTGCTCTCGCGACAAGCATAGATACCTTGTCGCTCATTTTCACATTGAACACGCCCTTGAGGATATTCTCGGACATGGACGACGAAGCCGCAAGGAGCTGTGAGTCGGAGGTGGACATCGTACAGGCGAGTATGCCCGCGAATACGAGTCCTGCGATGACAGCGAGACCAACGTGATGCTCGCTCATGTACTGAGCCATTTTGATAACGACCTTCTCGGAGTCACTGCTCGCGAGAACCTCGAGCTTGCCGCTCTTGGTGAGGGCATTGCCGATGAATCCGATGAAGATAGCGACTGCCATGGATATGACGACCCATACGGAGGCGATACGCCTCGAGGTTTTTATCTTGTTCTTGTCCTCGATAGCCATGAAGCGCAGGAGGATATGAGGCATACCGAAGTAGCCGAGTCCCCATGCGAGTATAGAGGCTATGGTCAGCATACTGTATTTATCAGCGCCGAGAGTCTCCGTATTATGTATGTGACTGAGCGAGAAGTAGCCCTCGAGGGACTGCGCGTTATCCACAACGTTGCCGAGACCGCCCGCCGCATTAACGCCGAAGATGACAACGCTTATGAGGGCGACCGTCATGATGATGCTCTGTATGAGGTCAGTCGTACTTGCGGCGAGGAATCCGCCTGTGCAGGTGTACGAGATGATGATTACCGCACTGATTATCATAGCGGCGTGGTAGTCCCAGTTGAACAGCGAGCTGAACAGCTTTCCGCACGCCGAGAAGCCCGAAGCGGTATACGGCACGAAGAAAATGAGGATTATCAGCGCCGATACGCCCATGAGCACTCTGCTCTTGTCCTTGTAGCGCGCCGAGAAGAAATCGGGGATAGTGATAGCTCCGCAGCGCTGGCTGTAGACTCTGAGCCGCTTGGCTACAAAGAGCCAGTTGAGGTAGGTTCCGATAGCGAGACCTATCGCTGTCCAGCCTGCCTCTGCTCCGCCGGTGAGGTATGCAACTCCGGGAAGGCCCATGAGGAGCCAGCTGCTCATGTCGGAAGCCTCCGCGCTCATGGCGGTCACCAGCGGACCGAGCTTGCGTCCGCCGAGGTAGAAGTCTCCGACGTTGTCATTTTTCTTTGAGAAGACGAAGCCTACGGTGACCATGACGATGAGGTAGGCGATTATCGTCCCGATGATGATAAAGTCTGTCGTGTTCATGTCTTACTCCTTTATGTTTGATTTTTACGGAAAAAGTCACGTTAGATAGTCCCTGACATTAAGGCTTTCCTCGGTGCGCTGTTCCTCGTCTATTATTCCGGGGACTAACTCTGTAGTGTACGCCGCTCCCGACACCGGGTCGATGTAATAGCGTATCTGTGCGCCTGTATAAGACCTGAACAGAACAACTATTTCATTGGCATCATTTGTTGTAACGTCCCAGTATACGTTATATTCAGCCGACTCCGCCTTGCTTTTCAGGTCGGGATTCTGAGTGAAGCAATAATTCTTTACTGCATTCAGAGCCTGCTCTTCCGTAAGAGCTTCTGCCTTGGCTTCGCTCTGCTCAGCTGACGCTTCTTCGGTAGTATCGGGCTGAGCCGCCTCAGCTTGTTCAGTTGTTACAGCCGCAGTCTGAGCTGCGTCTGTTGACTCGCTCGTCTGTACAGTCTCAGCCGCGGAGCCCGACGTGGACTGCGGGACTTCTGCATTCTCGGTTTCGGTGCCGCAGGATATCAGACCTGCGCACATAAAGCATAAAGCAAGTAGTGCAAATTTCTTTTTCATGACTGCTGTTCCCCCTTTTCAGCAGAAAGACTAAGCTTCTGTCAAATAAAAATTATATCACAGCAGGACGAAAATGTCAATTGCAGGAACGCTCTCGAAAACGACAGGGAGCCGCGCTTCAAGAAGGTGTTCGACGATATCAGTCGCCTCCCTTCGTTTTTTGTCATACTCCACAGCCTGACCGCATAGAATTTACAAAAAACTCAGGAGGCTGACAATGAACAACAAGAACAAGATAAAGCTCATAGCTTCGGGGATAACGCTGTGCTGCTGCGCGGCGGCGGTCGGAGCGATATCGGTAGTTAGCAGCAGGAACGAGGAGGCAGCTCCCGCGGCGCTCGTGCAGGACAGCGAGCTGCCCGTCATCGTCCTCGACGCTGGACACGGCGGCTTTGACGGCGGCTGCGTCTCAGCGGAGGGAGTGCCCGAGAAGGGGATAAACCTCAGCATATTGCAGCGCCTGCGTGATATGCTGCTGATAGCGGGCTACGAGGTAGACGTGACGCGCGACGAGGACGTCTCGATACACGACAGCGGCATAGAGGGGCTTGCGAATCAGAAGAGCTCGGACATGGACAACCGCCTCGCACTGTTCAACAAGTACGACAACGCGATATGCGTGTCCATACATCAAAACCAGTTCACCGACCCGAAATACAGCGGCGCGCAGATGTTCTACTCGAGCACCGACAGCCGCAGCGAGCAGCTCGCGCGCAGCCTGCAATCAAGCTTTGCGGAGCTGCTGCAGCCCGACAACAAGCGCGAGATAAAGCTCTGCGGGAAGGAGCTGTTCCTGTGCTACTACAGCGAGAACCCGACCGTCATGGCAGAGTGCGGCTTCCTCTCGAATCCCGAGGAGGCAGCGCTGCTGAATACGGAGGAATATCAGGAGAAGGTGGCATTGACCCTGTTCAACGGGATAACGCGCTACGTCAGCGGGAAATAGCCTGATAATATACACCTGTACAAATTTATATGGCGAAGCTATTGATTTTTCTGTGCAAATGTGATACAATAGATATGTTATTATCCCCATTACAGGAGGTATGCATATGCTGAATGCAGCAACCAGACAATTTGAGTTCACATCTGAATTTGACGGCTTGACCGTTTCCGCATTCATAGCAAGACCCGAAGGAAATATCAATGGCATAGTCCAGATAGTGCACGGCATGAACGAGCACAAGGAACGCTATTTTGAATTTATGGATTACCTCGCTGCCGAGGGCTTCATCACCGTCATCTGCGACAACCGCGGTCACGGGCGCAGCATCGCCGCTCCCGAAGACCTCGGCTTCATGTACAGGAACGGCGGAGAGGGACTCATCAGCGACATCTATCAGCTGAAGAAGTCGGTTCGCTCTGCTTATCCCGACTATCCCTATTTCATGGTGGGCGACGACATCGGCGCGCTCGCGGTAAGGTGTATGCTCAGGGAGCACGACGACGACCTCAACGGCATAGTGCTGCTGAGCAGCCCGAGCTACAGCCGATTCACGCGCTATCTCCGCAACATCTCCGCGGAGGTCTCGCAGAAGCACGGCTCCCGCTACATAAGCGACCTCGTGTACGACGTGCGCGAGGAGACCTTCAACAAGCAGTTCAGCTCGGTGAAGTTCGCATGGCTCAACAGCCGCAAGGAGGCTGTCGATGAGTTCGCGGCAGACCCGCTCTGCAACTTCAGATACACGCTCAATGGCTACCAGTGCATACTCCACATCATGCGCGAGGCATACGACAAGAGAGGCTGGAACGTGACAGCGCCGAAGCTGCCGATACGCTGCCTCTCGGGACGCGACGACCCGAGTATGCTGTCGGAGCGCAAGTTCATGAAGTCGGTAGACCTGCTCGACAGGGTGGGCTACGAGAGCGTATCGTTCAGGCTGTTTGACGGTATGCGCCACGAGCTCCTGCACGAGAAGAACTGCATCAACGTCTACAAGGACATCGCAAAGACGCTGTATTCGTGGCTCGACAGGATAGGCGACTTCAAGGCGGACGTGGAAATGTCCGCAGCTCCCGCAGAGGAGGCAGTCGAGATGCTCGGCGTGCCCGAGAGCTTCACTCCCGTCGAGGAGGAAAAACCGCAGGAAAAGGCTCCCGAGCCTGTACATACATCGGCGGCTGACGTGTTCGAGATACTTGAATCCGTAAGGGCAGCCGAGGAAGCAAACGCAGCAAAGGACGCAGAATAGGAAGGAACGTAAAAATGGACATTAACAAGACACTCGCAAAGGAATTTTCACTGAGACAGGAGCAGGTCGACAACACCGTCGCACTCATCGACGATGACAAGACCATACCCTTCATCGCACGTTACCGCAAGGAGCTCACGGGCTCCCTCGACGACCAGATACTGCGTGAGCTCTACGACAGGCTCATGTACCTGCGCAACCTCGAAAAGCGCAAGGAGGAGGTCGCAAACTCCATCACGGAGCAGGAGAAGATGACTCCCGAGATAGAGGCTGCAATCAGTGCGGCTATGACTCTCATCGAGGTCGAGGACATCTACCGCCCGTTCAAGCCAAAGAGGCGTACACGTGCGAGCATTGCCCGCGAGAAGGGACTCGAGCCGCTTGCAGAGCTTATACTCGCGCAGGACAACTCCACCGACCCGCAGAAGGAAGCCGAGAGCTTCATCAGCGAGGAGAAGGAGGTCGCGGATGCTCAGGCGGCTATACAGGGCGCTATGGACATCATCGCGGAGGATATCTCCGACGACGCCGATATCAGAAAGAAGCTCCGTGCCCTTGCAGGCGAAAAGGGCGAAATGGTCTCCAAGGCAGCAGACCCCGAGGAGGAGACCGTATATATGAACTACTACGACTACAGCGAGCCCGTGCAGAAGGTGGCAAATCACCGCGTTCTCGCGCTCGACAGAGGCGAGAAGGAGGGCAAGCTCAAGGTCAGCGTTACGCTCGACGAGTCGCTTGCTACGGACGTAATCTTCGGCAAGTACATCAAGGCTAACAACGCTTGCGGCGAGATAGTCCGCGAGGCGGCAGCTGACAGCTACAAGCGCCTCATTTTCCCGTCGATAGAGCGCGAGATACGCTCCGACATGACGGCTACAGCCGCCGAGGAATCCATAAAGGTATTCGCCTCCAACCTCAGACAGATGCTCATGCAGCCGCCTATGAAGGAGAGCGTTATCCTCGGACTCGACCCAGGATACGCGCACGGCTGCAAGACAGCAGTCATCGACGCAACGGGCAAGGTGCTCGACCACGCTATCATCTACCCCGTCAGGGAGTCGGCTTCTCAGGCGAGAGTTGACGAGGCAAAGAAGATAGTCAAGCGCTTCATCGACAAGTACCACGTAAACGTCATTTCTATCGGCAACGGCACGGCTTCCCGCGAGACGGAGAGCTTCGTCGCTGATATCCTCAAGGAGACCCCGGGCGTGAGCTACATGGTAGTCAGCGAGGCGGGAGCCTCCGTATACTCGGCTTCAAAGGTAGCGGCGGAGGAATTCCCCGAGTTTGACGTCTCCATAAGAGGCGCAATCTCGATAGCACGCCGTCTTCAGGACCCGCTCGCGGAGCTCGTAAAGATTGACCCGAAGGCTATCGGCGTAGGTCAGTACCAGCACGATATGCCGCAGGCACGCATGAGCGAGGCGCTTTCGGGTGTTGTCGAGGATTGCGTAAACTCCGTCGGAGTCGACCTCAATACTGCTTCACATTCGCTCCTCTCGTACATATCGGGTATCAACGCCTCAGTCGCAAAGAACATCGTGACCTACCGCGAGGAGAACGGCAGATTCACCGACCGCAAGGAGCTCCTGAAAGTCCCGAAGCTCGGCAAGAAGGCATTCGAGCAGTGCGCGGGCTTCCTGAGAGTGCGCGACGGCAAGAATCCGCTCGACAACACATCAGTCCACCCCGAGAGCTACGCGGCAGCATCGTCGCTGCTCAGTGAGTGCGGCTTCACCCTTGCTGACGTCTCAAACGGCGGTGCTGCTGGCATTTCCGAGAAGGCTGAGAGCGAGGGCATAGACAAGATAAGCGAGAAGCTCGGCATCGGCGTACCCACGCTGACCGACATCATCTCCGAGCTCAAAAAGCCCGGACGCGACCTGCGTGACGAGCTCCCGCCTCCGCTCCTGAGAAGCGGCGACGTTATGGACATCAAGGACTTAAAGCCGGGCATGGAGCTTGTGGGAACAGTTCGCAACATCATCGACTTCGGCGCATTTGTCGACATCGGCGTACACGAGGACGGACTTGTCCACATCTCGCAGATGTGCAGCAAGTACATCAAGCACCCGCTCGAGGCTGTAAAGGTCGGCGAGGTAGTGAAGGTGCGCGTGCTCGACGTTGACCTCAAGCGCAACCGAATCTCTCTGACGATGCGTCTCGGAGACGAAGCCGAGAAGAAGCAGCAGGGCGACAGAAAGCCGCGCCCGAAGCGTGAAAAGCGCGAGAACAAGGGCTTTGACGCGAACAGGATACACAACAGCGCATTCCGTATAAAGCAGAAGTAATGTACTTTGTCTATATCCTCCGCTGCACCGACGATTCGCTGTATACGGGCATCACGACAGACCCTGTGCGGCGTTTCCGCGAGCACGCGGGCGAGGCTCCGAACGGGGCAAAGTTCACGCACTCGCACCCGCCGATGTCCGTCGAGGCTCTGTGGAGCTGCGGGGACAGGAGCACGGCTTCAAAGCTCGAATACGCGATAAAGAAGCTGCCGCGTGCGAAGAAACTCCGCCTCATAGCGGACGAGACAGCGTTCGCGGAGCTCATCGGAGACGAGGCTGCGGAGCTGTACGCGCGTGCGGAGCTCCCCGACCTCACACAAGGAGCGTGAGCCTATGCAAAGCCAGTATTTCGACAAGCTGAGGGAGCTTCTTTCCCTCGAATACAACTGCTCGCCCGAGGACTTCCTCCGCAGCGAGAACGTGCTGACGGTGTCGGCTCTGCATGAGGGCAGGCGGCAGTACATTCCCGACAGGTATTTCTTCCACATGGTGACACTCGGCGGGAATACCGTTGTCACGGCGAATGAGTGTATGCAGGACTTCCTTGCGGACTACGTAAAAAAGGTGAACGGACACTGGCTGTTCGCTATGACCGAGCTCGTGCCGATAGAGCGGGAGCTGAATAAGCACGGCTTCACACTCACGCAGGCACACCATATGTTCCTCCCCGACAGGCACGTCGAGCCATCCGCCTCATACCCCGTGAAGTGGTTCTTTGACGGAGAGATACACCAATTCTACGGGGACGAGCGCTTCCCGAACGCGATATGCCCGCATTTTCTGCCCGAGCGTCCCGACAGGATAGTCGTCTGCGCTTATGACGGCGACAGGATAATGGGTATGGCGGGCTGCTCAGAGGATGCCCCGCACTGGCAGCAGATAGGCATCGACGTTATCCCAGAATACCGCTCAAAGGGCATAGGCACGTACCTCGTCACTCTGCTGAAAAATAAGATAGCAGAGCAGGGAGATATCCCATTCTACGGCACGGCAGCCGCTAATCTCTGCTCACAGAACATCGCCCTTAATTGCGGCTTTAACCCCGCATGGGTCGAGATAGGCGCTCAGCCTGTACAATAGAATATGGTCTCATCGGGCAGCTCTCAGGCTGCCCGTTTTTTCCCTGTATGTATGCTTAATTCACTATTAATCAGGAAGGCAATTGTTTTTTTTGAAGATTTTCACCAAAAACTATTGCATTATTGTTCCGATAGTGGTATAATTATTGTTGGTTGAATTATATTATTATTTGTCGGCGCCGTTCGCCGATGGCCTGAAAGGAGCACTCCACTTGACAGCAAAGGAAGAATTCATTTCCATTTACACTGAAAACATCAAGCGAAAGGGCGCGGATAAGCTCCTTGAATTCTTGCAGAAGAGCGACTTCTTCACCGCTCCGAGCAGTACGCGTTTTCACGGCTCGCATGAGGGCGGGCTCGTAGAGCACAGCGTCAACGTCTATCACTGTCTGAAGGACTACCTCTCACGTCCGAGGACGAAGGAGATGTACCGCATGGACTTCTCCGAGGAGACAATAGCTATAGTGGCTCTGCTTCACGACGTCTGCAAGGTCAACTTCTACACGACGGAAATGCGCAACAGGAAAAACGAAGAGACGGGGCAGTGGGAGAAGGTGCCTTTCTACACGATAAACGACACACTTCCCTACGGACACGGCGAGAAGTCGGTATATATCATATCGGGCTACCTCTACGGCGAGGGACGTCTCACGCGCGATGAGGCGTGCGCGATACGCTGGCACATGGGCTTTTCATACGGCAGTATCGAAGAAAGAGGCACCATAGGCAAGGCGCTGGAGATGTATCCGCTTGCTTTTGCGCTTCACGTTGCCGATATGGAGGCTTCGTACTTCATTGAGGGCAGCGATAAATAAGATGAGAAACATAAAGAAAAACTTTAATTCAAAGGAGTAGTATATATGAACTGGTACGATAACGCCATAATCTATCACATCTATCCGCTCGGCTTCTGCGGAGCGCCTAAATTCAACGATTTCAGCGACGAGGTTTCCTTCCGTCTTGACAAGGTGCTCGACTGGATACCGCACTTCAAGGAGATGAACGTAGACGCTATCTACTTCGGACCTGTTTTCGAGTCCGTGGAGCACGGCTACGACATCGTTGACTACAAGAAGATAGACCGCCGTCTCGGCGATAACAACTCCTTCCGCTTTATCTGCGACCGACTCCACGAGAACGGCATCAGAGTCATCCTCGACGGCGTGTTCAACCACGTCGGCAGGAAGTTCCCGCAGTTCGTGGACATTCAGGAAAAGGGGCAGGGGAGCGGCTACTGCGACTGGTTCGCCAACCTCAACTTCGGCGGACAGAGCCCCTGCGGCGACCCCTTCTGGTACGAGGGCTGGAACGGTCACTATAACCTAGTAAAGCTCAATCTCCGTAACGTGGGCGTGTGCGACCACCTTATCGACGCGATAAACTACTGGATAGAATCCTTCGGCATCGACGGCATACGCTTCGACGCCGCAGACTGCATAGACTTCGACTTCTTCAAGAGGATAAGGAGCTTCTGCAAGGGCAAGAAGCGCGATTTCTGGCTCATGGGCGAGATAATCCACGGCGATTACAACCGCTGGGCTAACCCCGAGATGCTCGACAGCGTTACGAACTACGAGTGCTACAAGGGACTGTACTCCTCGCACAACGACAAGAACTACTTCGAGATAGACTACTCTATCAATCGCCAGTCTGGCGCAAACGGCGGTATATACAGGAATATCAACCTCTACAACTTCGTCGACAACCACGACGTAAACCGCCTCGCGAGCACAGTCAACAATCCCGCTTATCTGCCGCTCATCTATACTCTCGAGTACGCGATGCCGGGTATCCCGTCTATCTACTACGGAAGTGAGTACGGCGTGCAGGGACGCAAGGAGAACAACTCCGACGACAACCTCCGCCCGTGCCTCCACCTCGCAGACATGGAGCGCGAGAACGTTGAGCTCTACAAGCACATCGTCAAGCTCGGACGCATCTACAAGGCATATCCCGCACTGAGAACAGGCGGCTACGAGCGTATACAGATAACGAACCAGCAGCTTCTCTTCAAGAAGGTGCAGGGCGACCAGACCGTATACGTTGCGCTCAACCTCGCGGATTATCCCTACGACTTCAACTTCGGCACACATCTGCCCGCGCTCGTTGACGTGCTGAGCGCGAACCAGATAGAGGTAAATGACGGCAACGCGCACATCACGCTCCAGCCGTTCACATCTATGATAATCGTGTCCGACGATATCGTCAACACCGAGCCCGAGGCGGCTCCCGCTCACGAGGAGGCTCCCCACGACGAGACTGAGGTCGAGATAGGCGCGCACTACCGCCACTACAAGGGCAACGAGTACGAGGTCATCGCGGTAGCCCGCCACAGCGAGAACAACGAGGAGCTCGTAGTCTACAAGTCGGTCAAGGACGGCAGTGTATGGGCACGTCCGAAGGCTATCTTCTGCGGCAAGGCAGGCGACGGCACGATCCACCGCTTCACAAAGCTGTAATAAAAGCAAAAGGCTGTACATCGCGTACAGCCTTTTTTATTTGATTCCCGACAAATCAAAATCGGGGACATACTGTGTATCTGCGGACGACTTCTCCTGCGTGAAGCCGTTCAGTCCGAGCTCCGCCGCGCGCCGTACAACACTGTTGTACTCCATTTTCGTGACCCGCCGTTTCAGCTCGGGGAAGCTGTCGGGGATAAAGTCAAACGGCGTGTACTGGTTCATTATGCTGACGAGCACCTGCTCGGAGGTCGAGTGCTCGGCTATCCACTCCATGATTTTTATGCTGTCGTGGCGGCAGTTGGGGAGCACGAGATGACGTATTATCGTGCCTTTCAGCAGTCCGCCCGCCTCGTTGTAGGTGAGGTCGCCCGCCTGACGTATCATCTCCGTAACCGCCGCGGAGGCGTGCTCGAAGTAGTCAGGCGCGTTGGAATATCGCGCGGAGAGCTCGGGCGAGAAGTATTTGATATCGGGGAGGTACACGTCCACGAGCCCGTCAAGGCGGCGTATCGTCTCCGCGAGCTCGTAGCCGCCCGTGTTGTACACGACAGGCACGGTCAGCCGAGGCTTGACCTTTTCGAGAGCGGCGATGATATCGGGGAGGAAGTGTGTGGGCGTGACGAGCTCAATGTTGTCGGCGCCCTGTTCCTGCAAGCGGAGGAAGATGTCCGCGAGTCCGTCGGCGGAGGTCTGCGCGCCGTAGAGCTCGCGGCTGATGACGTTGTTCTGGCAGTATACGCAGTGGAGACTGCACCCCGAGAAAAAGACCGTTCCAGCGCCGTTTCTGTAGGCGATGCAGGGTTCCTCCCACTTGTGGAGGCACGCCTTAGCCGCGGTTGGGACTGCTCCCATGCCGCAGTAGCCGACGCTGTTTTGACGGTCGGCGCCGCACCTGCGGGGACAGAGGGTGCAGGCGGAGTATTCATCGTTCATATGTAGTTCTCCTTGTTTATGTTTTAGTTTAGGATGAATAATGCGGCAATAACAATCAAAAAAGCAACAGCAATCATAAACAGAATAAGGAATACAAATAAACAGCCGCTTAAATCATTCTCCTTGGTTTTCTTTTGTGCGTTATTATTCTGGGCATAATTTGCATTAATCGCTGGTTGGGTTGTGTGTGCTTTTACAAGTTTAGGCAAACCATTTTCTGCCTTAGCCTGTTCATCTATTTTCCTTAGTGCGGAGAGCGGGTCGTTAGCCGAAAGAAGCCTGTCGTAGAAATCTTTAAGCCATTCGTAGTCGCTTTCGGTAATAAAATCAGAATCATAACTAACATCATGTGACAATTTATTCCTGAGGCGACGAGCATTATCAAGATTCCTATAATCACTGTCCCAATTGCAAATACAAGTTCGTCCTCTATAAGAATTCTCTTCCATTAGGCGAGAATACTCTTTAACTCCGTCAATTGAAGAATATGCATCTTTAATTATTCTATCCACACGCTTGTATAATTCAACAAAATCAACATTCAAATCCCGCATATTATCCCCTCACTTTGCAATAAACGCATTGAAATCCTCCGTTCCTCCCGTCGAGGTGTAAGCGTAGTAGCCGAGTATCTTCGACGCGTCCTTGGAGTCGGTCAAGCCGTCTGTATTGACGTCCGCGGCAGTCTTCTGCGCGGCGGTGAACGTCGGAGCACCACCCGCTGAGAGCCGCGAATATTCGGCGAGAATGAATGAGGCGTCCTTCGCGTCGATTGAGCCGTCGGCGTTGGGGTCACCGAGCGTAGGCACGCGTCCGAGCGAGACAAAAGCGCGGCTGAACTTCTTGGAGTAAGCCTCGGCAGTCGAGCCGTCATAGCCGCGGATAGTACCCGTGAAGCTCTCTTTGTCGTTGGCGAAGGTTGTCTTGCGGTCGTATATCTTGCAGTCGGGATTGAGGACAGTGACCTCCGCGAGCTTATCGCACATCACGAACGCCTGCATACCGACCTCCGTGACGGAGGCGGGGATAGTCACGGAGGTGAGACCCGTGCAGTAATTGAAGGCGTTATCGCGGATAATTGTCACGCTCTCAGGGATAGTGAGCGAAGTGATACCCGTGCAGAAATAGAACGCATTTCCCGCGATATCGGTAACTCCGTCGGGGATGACTGCGTCGCCCGTACAGAGACTGCCGTTGATGAGGATGCCGTTGACGATGACGAAGGGCTGCTCTTTGCTGCGGTTGTTTTCGAGCCATTTAGTGCCTGCGAATGCGATGTCGCCGATGTAGCTGACTGAGCGCGGGATATCGATGTCCGCAAGCTTCTTGCACGACGCGAAGGCGCTCGAGCCGATGCTTGTGACTCCGTTCGGGATAGTGACTTTTGTCAGCGAGCTGCACCCCGAGAACGAGTATGTGCCGATGCTTTTCAGCGTGCTCGGGAGCGAGACAGCTGTCAGGTTCTTGCAGCTGTCGAACGCCTGTCCGCCAATCGAGGTCACACCTTCACCAACGGCGACAGATGTGATATCGTCCTTGAAATCCGCCCACGGCACGGAATACTGACTGTTTCGGCTGTACATTTCGCCTGTTCCGCTGACGGTGAGAGTGCCGCTGCTGAACGTCCACGTCAGCGACTTGCCGCACGTTCCCGAGGCAGTCTCAGCGGCGGAGGCTGTCATATATGAGGCGGGAGCGAACGCTCCGCAAACATTGCTGACCGCGGCGAGCATACACAGCGCCGCAGCAATTACAAAGGCTTTATTCATAGGTATCAGCTCCTTTTGGGATATGCCTTATTTTAGCACAATATCGGCATTAAGTCAAGCAAAACGGCAGACGAAAAGCCTGCCGTGCGATTTACAGTATTGATTTTATGTACTCCGCGAGCTCCTCGCCCGCGCGGCGCTGAGTGTCCTCGGAGGGGTGCCAGTTAGAGCCGAAGCCGAGCAGACCGTTCTGCATCGTGTACCTGAACACGCTGACATTGCTGTCCCCGAGCCGCTTGACCGCATTCTCGATGTATGGGAGGGGCTCCGTCAGCATGATGCCGAGCGAGCAGATTATGTGCGCGTTCGGATTGCAGCGTCTCACGACCTTGAGAAAGGCGAGGTAGCTGTCCTCGAATTCCCTGTACGATTCATTGTGGAATGCGCAGAAGCTGTTGTCGTTCGTGCCGAGGTTGAGCACGATTATATCGGGCACGAATGCGCTGAAATCCCACGGGATATCCTGCAATTTCGTGCCGTTCACGGAGCTGTACGAGAAGCCGCAGCTCTCATAGTACGGCGGCAGGAGCTCGCGGGTATTGCGCACGCCGTTGCCCGAGTAGCCGCTGATAATTCCGTAGCCGCTGTAGCTGAACAGGCTGTAGTCCGCGCCGAGGAGGTCAGCGGCGATGTAGGCGTAGGACTTCATCGCATTTTCTGCTTCGCAGGAGAACTCGGACTGCAAATTGCTGTCGTCGACGCCGTAGCCGCAGGTTATGGAATCGCCGATGAACTCTATCTTCAGCGGCTTATCGGCAGTCGGAGCTATGACCGCTCCGTCGTCGGTCTCGGCGGGGGACACCTCCGCGTGTGAGAATGCGCACTCCGACAGCTTGACAATGCGAATCGTCTTAGTCACAGGAGTTTCGGAGCTGACGATATCGAAGCGCTCGGAGCGCTGCTCAATGAGCTTTTTCACGATTATGCGTCCGTCGCAGAGAATGGCTATACGCGGCATATTGCAGCGCCTGCCGTCGTTGAAGCAGTCGCTTTCAACTCCGACCGTGAGCGCGAGCTTGCAGCCAGTGAAGGTGAACTCGCAGCCCGTACCCGAGAGCGTCAGCCGCAGTATATCGTCCCTGACGAGCGCGCGTCCGAGGAGTTTTACATTGCTTTTATCAAGGGGGATAGCTTTCATGATGTTCCTCCTATAAAGGTATCTCCGCACATTGCGCGCGGAGATTTTGTAGGGGCGGATATCATCCGCCCGCTTATGTTTTAACTTCTGAGCTCAGCACCAATATTTGTAAGAGCCTTGAGCGCCTTTTTCATAGCGCTGTCAGCCTGTTCATCGGTGAGCGTGCCCTCGTGCGAGCGCATGGAGATAGAGTACGCGATACTCTTCTTGCCGTTTTTCTTCATATCGTCGCTGCGGTAAACGTCGAAGAGAGTTACCTTTTCGAGAATCTTTCCAACAGCGCCCTTGATAGCCTTTTCGAGCTCCGCAACGGGCATATCCTCGTCGACGAGGAGGCTGAGGTCGCGGGTCGTAGCGGGGAACTTCGGGAGAGGCTGATAGGTTATCTTCTCAGCGGCAGCGTCCATGAGCTCGGGGATATTGAGCTTTGCAACGTAGGTCTTGACGCCTATCTCGTAGGTGTCCTGCACCTCGGGGTGTATCTCGCCCATGATGCCGAGAGCAACGCCGTCACGCATGATAACAGCGCTTCTGCCTGGGTGGAGAGCGTACTTCTCGTCGAATACATCGCTGTCGTTTGCACGGATATACTCAACGTCGGAGATATTCATCTCGCCGAGGAGCTGCTCTACCATGCCCTTGAGCCTGTAGAAGTCAGCGTCGCCGCCGTACATACCGATAGTGAGGCGCTGGGGCTCATCGGGGAGGGAATACTCGTACTTGTGCTTCTTCTGACCGCTCGAAGCGAGTGTATCGCCGTTGATGTAGGGCTTCTCCACGGTCGCGGGGAGGTACTCCTTGGATATCTCAAAGAGGCAAGCCTTCTCGTTGCGGTTGTTGTAGTTGAAGGAGAGGACGTCGAGCATCGAGGGGATAGTGGACGTTCTCATAACGCTGGTGTCCTCGCCGAGAGGATTAACTATGCGGACTACCTTGCGGAGCTTGCTGTCAGCGGGGAGCTTTATCTTATCGAAGTATTTGGGAGAAACGAACGAATATGTCGCTATCTCATAGCCTCCGAGGGAAACAGCCGCATTTCTGAGTGCGCGGGTGAACTTCTGCTCGGGAGTGAACTCCGCTCTCGCAACGCCGCGGAAGTCTGTGGAGGGGATATTGTTGTAGCCGTAGATACGCGCTACCTCCTCGGCGATATCAGCCTTGCAGCCGATGTCTATGCGGAACGACGGAGCGAGGACTCTGCCGCCCTCGAAGGTGAAGCCGAGGCGACCGAGGTACTCCTTCATCTGCGCCTCAGTGAGGTCAGTGCCGAGGAACTCGTTAGTCCACTGCGGGTCGAACTCAACGGAAGCGGGAGTCTTGTCGGTGTAGTCGCGGTCGATGACTGTATTGAGCACCTCGCCCGCGCCGAGCTCCTCAACGAGCTCGAAAGCGCGCTTCAGGCAGGTCATGGAGATGAGCCTGTCAACGCCCTTCTCATAGCGAGCGGACGCGTCGGACTTGAGGCGGAGCTTCTTTGATGTCTGGCGTACCTGAGTAGGCTCGAAGTAAGCAGACTCGAAAACAACGGTAGTGGTATCGTCCATGATACCGCTGTACTCGCCGCCCATGATACCTGCAACAGCAACGGGCTTCTTCTCGTCAGCGATAACGAGCATATCGCTTGTGAGCTCGCGCTCAACGCCGTCGAGGGTCATAATCTTCTCGCCGTTTACAGCGTTGCGGACATTTATGTGCGCCCCCTCAACGTAGCGGAGGTCGAACGCGTGCATAGGCTGACCGTACTCGAGCATAACATAGTTTGTGATGTCAACGAAATTGTTTATCGGGCGGACACCGCTCGCGCGGAGACGCTCCCTCATCCAGCGCGGCGAGGGACCAATCTTTACGTTCTTGACGATACCCGCGCAGTAGCGCTGGCACTTCTCGGTGTTGTGGATATCGACCTTGAGCATGGAGTTGATATCGCCGTCAACGCCCTTGAACTGCGGCTCCTTGACGTTGAGCGGCAGGTCATAGGTAGCGGCGGTCTCGCGTGCGAGACCTATCACGCTGAGGCAGTCGGGGCGGTTGGAGGTTATCTCGAACTCGACAGATGTGTCGTCCAGACCGATAGCGGAGTGAATGTCCTGACCGAGCTTGCAGTCCTCCTCAATGACGAAAACTCCCTCGGGGTCAGCGTAGGGGAAGTCGTGAGCGGTGAGACCGAGAGTATCGAGACCGCAGAACATTCCGAAGCTCTCAACGCCTCTCATCTTGCACTTCTTTATCTTGCCCTCGGGGAGCACAGCTCCGTCGAGCGCAACGGGCACGAGGTCGCCCTCCTTGACATTCTTTGCGTTGGTGACTATCTGAATGGGAGCCTCAGCGCCGATGTCGACCTGACAAACGAAGAGCGCGTCAGCGTTCTCGTGAGGTCCCTTTGAGAGTATCTTTCCTACTACGACGTTGGAGATGTTCTTGCCCTCCTCCTCGTAGCATTCCACCTTGGAGCCGCTCATAGTGAGGGCGTGGCAGAAGTCTTTTATCGGCATATCGGCTTTAACGTAGTCGCCGAGCCATTTCATAGATAAATTCATATCTTTATTCCTTTCGATTGATTCGATAAAAACATTATTGTGATAAAACTGAACAGTGCCATGAGCGAGCCTGCGAGTAGGAGACGGCAGTGACTCAGAACTGTTCAAGGAAGCGCACGTCGTTCTCATAGAGGAGACGGAGGTCGTTGATATCGTAGCGACCCATTACCATTCTTTCGAGTCCGAGACCGAACGCAAAGCCCGAATAAACCTCGGGGTCGATGCCGCAGTTCTCGAGCACCTTCGGGTGTACCATGCCTGCGCCGAGGAGCTCGATATAGCCCTCGTCCTTGCACATGGAGCAGCCCTTGCCGCCGCAGTTGAAGCAGCTGATATCAACCTCGCAGCTCGGCTCGGTGAAGGGGAAGTGATGCGGACGGAAACGGAGCTTGCAGTCGTTGCCGTAGAGCTTCTTCATGAGCATTTCGAGCGTGCCCTTGAGGTCGCTCATCTTGATGCCCTTGTCAACTACGAGACCCTCAATCTGGTGGAAGAGGGGAGAGTGCGTAGCGTCAACGGCGTCCGAGCGGAAAACGCGTCCGGGGGAGATTATGCGTATCGGAGGCTTCTGCGTCTCCATAACGTGAACCTGTACGGAGGAGGTCTGCGTGCGGAGCAGAACAGTCTCGTTTGTATTTTCGATGTAGAAGGTGTCCTGCGTATCGCGAGCGGGGTGGTCGGGCGGGAGATTGAGTGCCTCGAAAACGTGGTAGTCGTCGTCAATCTCGGGACCGTCTGCGATGTTGAAGCCCATGCCGATGAATATCTCGCGTATCTCATTCTCGACCTTGGTCAGCGGGTGGAGCTTGCCGAAGGGCGCGTGCGTACCGGGGAGAGTGATGTCGATAGTCTCCTCCTTGAGCTTAGCGGACTGCGCATTCGATTTGAGCGCTGCGAGCTTTGAGCCGAGCGCCTCCTCGATGTCAGCTCTGACCTTGTTTGCGAGCTGACCGATAACAGGTCTCTCTTCGGGAGTGAGCTTGCCCATCTGCTTGAGAATGGCAGTGAGCTCGCCCTTCTTGCCGAGGAATTTTATCCTCAGGTCGTCCAGCGCTTTTATATCGGTGCAGGAGTCAAGCTCCTGCTTGGCGAGCGCTTCGATTTTTTCCAGCTGTTCTTTCATTTTTTCACCTCAAAAAGTATTTTTTGTGTCGTGACAACAAAAAAGTCCTGCCCTAAAGGACAAGACTTAAACCTTGCTTTTATACCACCTTTGGTCAGGAGAGCCGACACTCTCTTGTCTTTAACGCAGACATACGTCACAGCCTACACGGGTCGAGCCTTCCGAACAAACACTCCGCCTTCAAAACCGAACGCGCCGCATCTGTGGAACTGTCACAGTACCCTTTCAGACCAGCCCCTCGTGAGTGAACTTCGGAATGCTTTCGGACGGAGCGCTCGCACCTTTCCGCTCCTCTCTGACGACTTAATCGCAGACCTACTCTCTCAGTCAACGGGTTATGTATACATTATAGCGCGTGGAAACGAAAAAATCAAGCCTTTTTTGAAATTTTTTTCTGATTTGTTACTTCGTCCGAATATACAAAGCTCGGACAGGAAATATGTGCATCTGTACAAAGTTTGCGTGAGCGTGCAGCAAAACCGTCGAGAAATGACACTAATGTAGTATAATGAAAAAGCGGAGGTGTGAAACCATGAAGAGATGTTTTGCAGCATTTTTAGGACTTATCATGCTCACAGGCTGTCAGGGACATATCAGACACGCAGATACTGAGCCCACAGCTAAGGGTATACACGCCGACAGGGACAACGTCCCCGCAGTGCGGTATATCGAGGGCACGATAGCTGACGCGGGCAGCGGTTCGATAACGCGTATCAGCTTCATCGACAGTGACGGCAACAGATTCATGTCAGAGGACGATGAGCTGTTGAGGCTCAGCTTCAATGCAATTACGGAGAGGTACGCCAAAGGCGAGCTCAGCGGCTATACTGCGTGGATTCGCACATTGACAAGGACGAGCTTGACAAGACGTACAACCTCATCTGCAACGCTGCCGAGTTCGCGGACTACAGGCTCGAGGAGCCCGAAATGCTCCCCGATGTGGAAGCCTCAGTGAGATGGGTGGCTGCGATGTACTACACCACCGACGGCACGCTCAGCAGCCTTCAAATATACAAAAACGAGTGCCTGACGCCTATCTACACCAACTGTGAGGACGCGAACGAGGCGTATGAGTGGTACAAAAAAGCGATAACGAAAAACTGAAAATACTGAAAAAATCACTCCTGTGACTTGAAATCTCCGCGCGATTGTGCTATTATAGTGTTAGTTTGAATCGAATGGAGATATTGTATGGACAATTTTGCGGAACACCTCGTTAAAAAGGAACTCACAGGCGGCGAAAAAGCCAAGCGCACTATAATCATCGTCGGAGGGATAGTCCTCACGGTGATGCTCGCTGGATTTGCGTTGCTCATGCTCGGACAGGGACTCATGCCCTTCGTGGGACTTGTTCTCGCGGCGGTAACGGGCTACGGCACGTACTTCATCGTCACGAATATGTACGTGGAGTACGAGTACACGTTCACCAACGGCGAGCTTGACATCGACAAGATAGTCGCCAAGAAGAAGCGCAGGGAGATGCTGTCCGTAAGCGTTGGAAAATTCAAGGAATTCGGCAGATACGACGACGCGCCCGAGGAGACAGACGACATGACCGTGGTATTCGCCACGAGCAACATCGCCTCCGAGGAGTGGTACGCCGACTTCGACCACGAGCAGTACGGAAGCACACGCCTTGTATTCTGTCCGAACGAGAACATGATAGAGAATATGCGGAAAAATCTTCCCCGAGCCCTCCGCGCGAAGCTGGAGGAGACGGAGAATAAGGAGTGATAGAAAATGCTTGCACTGACGCCAAGGCAGGTACAGCTCATCGAGGAAAAGTCAGAAAAGCTCGGAGTTACGCGCCGTGAGCTGATGCTCAATGCGGGAGCGAAGCTCGCGGAGCTGATAATTGGGTGCAGTGCCCGCGAGAACGGCGCTCCGCCCGAGGAGACGCACGTCGTATTCCTCGCGGGTAGCGGCAACAACGGCGGAGACTGCTACGTAGCGGCTGAGAAGCTGATATACAAGGGCTACAACGTCACAGTCGTCAACCTTGTGAAAGCGCCGAAGACCGAGCTCGCGCAGGAGATGTTCGCGCGACTGCCCGAGAAGGTGAAGAAGGTCACGGGCTACAGGAGCGACAACATCGAAGCCGCGATAGAGGCGGCGGAGCTCGACTACATGACGATACAGGACAAGGACGTATCGAAGCTGAAAAACAAGAAGGAGCTCACGCCTGTCGAGCGCCTGCTGATACGCGAGAAGCAGCGCATGACGGACGTCCGCGAGGCGATAGTCTCGGCGGATATCCTCGTCGACGGCGTATTCGGCACAGGCTACCGCGGCGAGCTCGAGAACGACATAAAGGCGATTTTTGCCATAGGCACGGGCGCGTACAAGATAGCGCTCGATATCCCGAGCGGCGGCGACGCAGTCAAGGGCACTGTCTCGCAGGGCGTATTCAAGGCTGACGAGACGCTGTGTCTCGGCTTTGTGAAGTTCGGCATATCGCAGTACCCTCTGCGCAAATACTGCGGCAAGATAACGATAGCGGACATCGGCATACCTCATCAGGCGTGCGACGTCAGCGGCGAGGGACGGGGCTATATCCGCCTTGACAGAAACAGCCTTGCGGGCTTCCCGCCGAAGCGTGAGAAGGACTCGCACAAGGGTAGCTACGGCAGCGTGCTTGTCATTGCAGGCAGCTCTGCTATGAGAGGCGCGGCGGCATTTGCGGTGCAGGGAGCTCTTCGCACGGGCGCGGGACTTGTCCGCCTGATGTCAGTGGAGAAGTGCATCGACACTGTATCGGTGCTTGCTCCCGAGGCGACCTACATCGAGGCTGAGAGCGACGACTACGGCTATATGCTCTACGACAGCAGCAGGGACGCTCTGCTCGAGGCGATGAAGAAGGCGAAAGCGATAGTGATAGGCTGCGGCATGGGCGTGACGAACGACACCAAGGAGATACTGCGGTTTGTTGTGCAGAATGCCGAAATCCCCGTGATAATCGACGCAGACGGAATAAACTGCATAGCCGAGGACATAGAAATACTAATGAACAGGAAGTCCGAGGTCATCATCACTCCCCACGCGGGAGAAATGGCGCGGCTCCTGCAATGCGACACGCAGATGATAAACGACAACCGCGTGACCGTGGCTGAGAAGTACGCGGAGAAGTATGGCATAACCGTCGTGCTGAAGGGCGCGGGAACTCTCATTGCCGACGCTAACCACACCGCCGCCAACCACACTGGCAATCCCGGCATGAGCCGCGGCGGCAGCGGAGACATACTCGCGGGCATGATAGGCTCGATAGCGGCGCAGGGCTACAGCCCGTTCGACGCGGCGTGTGCGGGAGTGTATATGCACGGTCTCGCGGGCGACGCCGCCGCTGATAAGTTCGGGCAGGAGGCAATGCTCCCGCGCGACATCGTCGCTTCAATCTCGGACGCATTCAGGATACTGAAAGAGAAGCAGAGTCAGAAGATATGAAATAAAACGGACGTATAAAGCTGCATAATTTTCCGATAGGAGAGATAGTTATGAAGAGACTTTTTACGTCCGTACTGCTATTTGCGGGGATATTCTGCCTGACCTCGTGCTCGTCGCCCATGGGAGGCGGCACAGTCCGCGAGAACAAGCTCAACTGCGCGTTCACCTCGCCCGTGACGATGACGCTTGACAAGCTTAACGCCGAGGGTACGGTCACACGCCTCGGAGACGGCGAATGGACGGCGGAATTCGACTCCCCGAACACGCTCAGCGGAGTTAAGCTCACATTCAGCAGCGGGAGCGTCACCGCCGACTACAAGGGGCTGACCTTTTCCGTGCCGAAGTCGGCACTGCCCGTGAAGGCGATGCTCGGCAACCTCATTGAAGCCGTCGACACCAATGCCCGCGAGAGCGAGCTCAGCGGCAGGGAGAACGAGGGACGCTTCGAGATAAGCGGCAGCCTCGACGGCGGGGACTACACGCTCATACTCGACAACAGCGGCAATATTGCGGCGTTCGATATGCCGAACAACCTCCTGCACATCAGCTTCACGGACGTGCAGGTGCGCGGAGGAGTGCTGCCCTCGGCTGAGGAGACGACGACAGCCGTCACGACGGAATTTGCCGAGCTTACGACGACGGCGTGTGGCTGATATCAAGAAATTACCAAAAATGCTTGAATAGTGATAGAATATTTCGCCGCGGCGTTGTATGATATTGCTAAGATAGGTCTGCATATGCGGACGAACGGAGGATGTACAATGAAAAAGAGACTTATGTGTACAGCTTTTGCCGCAGCGATGCTGCTTACAGCGTGCAGTGAAGCCGCAGGCGACAGCTCAGATAATAAAGCAGCAACTCAGCCCGCGACAGAGGCTGCTGTGGAGGAGCAGGTCGACGTCCCCGAGCTCGAGGGCTATAACCTTCTCTGGCACGACGAATTCAGCGGCAGCGAGCTCGACGACAGCATATGGAACATGGAGGCTCGCAAGCCGGGCTGGACTAACCATGAGCTTCAGGAATACACAAAGAGTACCGACAACATCTTCACGCGCGACGGCAATCTCGTGCTGAAGGCGCTAAAGACAGATAAGGACGGCAAGCCCTACTACACATCGGGCAAGGTCAACTCCCACAACAAGATGGATTTCAAATACGGCAAGGTCGTAGCGCGCGCAAAAGTCCCCGAGGGACAGGGCTTATGGCCTGCTATCTGGATGATGCCTCAGGACGAGAGCTTCTACGGTCAGTGGCCGAAGTGCGGCGAGATTGACATCATGGAGGTGCTCGGAAGCGACACCAAGACCGCTTACGGCACAATACACTACGGTGCGCCCCACGCCGAGCAGCAGGGCACGGTCGTGCTCGATAACGGCTCGTTCTCGTCTGATTTCCACGAGTATTCGGTAGAGTGGGAGCCCGGCGAGATACGCTGGTACATCGACGACCAGCTCTACCTCACAGTAAACGACTGGTTCACAGCGGAGAAGGACGAGGACGACAAGCCCTATCCTGCGCCGTTCAATCGTGATTTCTACGTACAGATGAATCTTGCGGTCGGCGGAGACTGGCCGAAGGACCCAGACGAGACGACCGACTTTGACAAGGCTGAGTTCCTCATCGACTACGTCCGCGTATATCAGAAGCCCGAGTACGACCTCAACGTAAAGAAGCCCGAGAAGGTGTTCCGTGAGGCGACCGAGGACGGCAACTTCATCTACAACGGCGACTTCTCCGATGCGGAGGACCTCACGGACGACATTGACTGGAAGTTCCTGCTCTTCCTGGAAGGCGACGGTGCTGCCGAGATAAAGGACAACACCATGATAATCACCACGAAGAACCAGGGTACTGTAGACTACTCCGTACAGCTCGTACAGCCCCAGCAGCCCATGAGAAAGGGCAAGAAGTACCGCGTAACGTTTGACGCGTGGGCTGACGAGGAGCGCGATATGATAGTATGCGTTTCCGCACCGAATGCGGGCTGGGTACGCTACCTGCCTGACACACTCCTCACGCTTTCGACAGAGCAGACGACCTACACCTACGAGTTCGAGATGAAAAAGAAGGACGATGAGAACGGACGCCTTGAGTTCAACATGGGCAACAAGGGCTCGACCGCGACGATTTACATCAAGAATGTCCGTCTCGAAGAGATTGAATAAGAAAACATCCTCTAAATAATGATAGAATTTTCCCTGAGCCGAAAGCTGCCGCAATTGTGGCAGCTTTCGTTTTTTGTATATACTGTAGAAAAGATTAGTAATAATCTGCATTTTATCCACTAAATCTGCAAAAATGTGGATTGAAATTGTCAGACAGATGTGTTAATATAATATTAATATATGAGTATCGTGACAGGCTGTACGTACAATGCAGCCGACCTAAGGGAAATAAGATGCGAAGGAGAATTGGAATGAAGAAAATAATCAAAGCGGCAGCTCTTGCGCTCGTATCAGCTGCCACACTGTGCGTTGCAGCACCTGCTGTGACGAACGCGGAAAACCCGATAGTACAGACATCATTCACGCCCGACCCCGCTCCTGTCGTTTTCGGCGACGAGCTATATGTGTATACAGGCTGTGACCGTGACGGTCAGAACGGCTTTTATACAATGACTGGCTGGCAGTGCTTTTCAACCAAGGATATGAAGAACTGGACCGACCACGGCAAGTTCCTCAATGACAACGATTTCAAATGGTGCAGCGCCAACAACGCATGGGCTTCTCAGTGCATTGAGCGCAACGGCAAGTACTATTTCTATTTCACCACGACAACCAACGGCAGAGCGATCGGCGTAGGTGTTGCCGACAAACCGGAGGGTCCGTATAAGGACGTTCTCGGCAAGCCTCTCTGCGGTCCTAACTGGGACTACATCGACCCGACTGTCATGATCGATGACGACGGTCAGGCATGGCTTATGTTCGGCAATCCCAAATGCTACTATGTCAAGCTCAAGGAGGATATGGTCACTCTCGACGGTCCGATAAAGAGCTTTGATATGACTAAGGACGCATTTGGTGTCGGCAAGCAGGATCCCCAGAGAACGGGTACAGCTTACGGTGAGGGTCCGTGGATATGCAAGCACGATAACCTGTATTACCTCGTATATGCAGGCTTTTACCAGAATCAGGGCGGTGAGAGCATCTGCTATTCATACGGTCCGAGTGTTACGGGTCCGTGGAAATTCGGCGGACAGATAACTCCCGAGAGCAACTGCTTCACCACACACGGCGGAATTATCGACTACAAGGGTCATTCATATCTGTTCTATCACAAAAACGGCTTGAAGGGCGGCGGTACGTTCAACAGAAGCGCTGCCGTGGATGAGTTCACATTCAACAGCGACGGCACTATCCCGATGGTAAAGCCTACCAACGAGGGTCCCGCCCAGCTCGAGCCGCTCAACCCGTTCGAGAGAGTCGAGGCTGAGACGATCTGCTGGAGCGAGGGAGTAAAGAGCGAAAAATGCTCCGAAGGCGGAATCAACATCGGAAGCATCAAGAACGGCAGCTATATCAAGGTCGCAGGTGTTGACTTCGGTCAGGGCGCGGAAAAATTCACAGCGTGTGCTGCTGCTAACGGAAGCGGCGGTACGATAGAGCTCCACCTCGATAAGAAGGACGGTCAGAAAATAGGCGAATGTGCTGTAACAGGCACAGGTGGCTGGCAGAACTGGCAGGAGTTCTCATGCGACGTGAGCGCTGAGGGCGAGCACGACCTCTACTTCGTATTCAAGGGCGGCAATGACTACCTCATGAACTTCGACTGGTGGCAGTTCGAGGGAGCCGGCTCAGCTTCACAGTCCGACCCGACTTACATCTTCAAGAGCACATTCGAGAATGGTCTCGACGGCTGGTCTGACAGAGGCGGCGCTTCTGTAGCAGCAAACAAGAGCGAGGCATTCGACGGAGAAGGCTCCGTATACGTATCCGACCGCTCCGCTTCATGGAAGGGCGTAGGCAAGAGCCTCAACTACAAGTTCAAGGCAGGCGAGAGCTACAGCTTCTCGGCTAATGTAAAGTATACAGAGGGCGCTCCCACGGTCAAGTTCCACTTCACGCTCCAGTACACAGACGCCGACGGCGAAGCGCAGTATGTGAAGATAGACACTCAGGACGTCAAGAAGGGCGAGTGGACACAGCTTGCGAACACGAGCTTCAAGATACCCGAGGGCGCAAAGAGCCCGCTCATCTACGTCGAGACGGAGGGCGACTCCGACGACGAGACACCCGCTACCAACTTCTACGTTGACAACATCTTCGCGGCAGTTGACGGCACAGAGATAGAGGGCGCAGGCAAGCCTGTAACAGTTGACGAGCCTGTCACGCTCGGCGACCTCAACTTCGACGAGAGAGTCGACAGCTTTGACGTTATCATCGCTCGTCAGACACTTATCCGCAGCCTTAACGACGGCGGACAGCCTATCGACACGAAGGTGCTGAAGGCGGCAGACGTAGACGGCAGCGGCGATTTCAAGGTAAACGACCTTGTACAGCTTCTGAACTACACTATCGGCAAGAGCAAGAGCTTCGGCGTCAACGAGGCTGATGCGCCTGTTCCTACGGGAGCTGCTACAGCCTCGATTCAGAGCCCCGCATTCATCGGCGCGAACACAATACGCAAAGTGGGCTTAATAAAGTAAGCATAATAAAAAACAGCTCCGAGAGGAGCTGTTTTTTTGCTTATTTCACGATTATCGTTGCAGTGACTTTTTTGAGCGCCTCGGGCACATACGGCTTGGAAGCCGTATTTATCACAGGCTCGCCGTTCTTGTCGAAGCTGACAGTGCGAATGCGCGTGTGACGGCACGGGTCATAGAGCGGGTCGCTCGCGTAAGTGCCGCAGCCCTTGGATGCGTGCGAGGCGGGACGCGCATGGTACACGAACAGCGTGTCGCCGTTTGTATCCTTGACGAAGCAGTTGTGTCCTGGACCAGATTCGCCGACGAGGTCAGCAGTCGAGAGCACGGGCTTGTCGAGCTTTTTCCAGTTTTTGATGTTCATGAGGTCAGAGCCGATATCCGCCTCCATGCGTCCGACGCAGTATTCTGCTCCCGTCCCCGACGCGGAGAAGTACACATACACTTTATTCTCCGTCTTGAGCACTGCGGGACCCTCGTTCACGCGGTGGTTGACGAGTTCCCAGTCGTACTCGGGCTTGGTGAGGAGTATCGGCGCAGAGGTGAGCTTCCACGGCTCAGACGGGTCAATTTCAGCCATAAACAGGGAGGAATCTCCCTTTATCTCCGCCCATATGACGTAGTGCTTACCGCCGCACTCGAAGTAGGTCATATCGAGCGAGAAGCTGGTGAAGGAGCTGTCATCGCCTGCGGACGCCTGCATCTGACCGCATTCCGTCCACGGGTCGAGGTAGGGATTGTCGCCCTCGCACCTGAGCACATACGGACGTATCGCCCATATATCCGCGCTCGCGCCTGCGGCGAAGAAGATGTACCATTTCCCGTCTATCTTGTGCATCTCGGGAGCCCATATATGCTTTGCCATGATTCCGCTCGAGTGAGCCTTCCAGATGGTCTTTTCCTCAGCGCGTGCAAGTCCCTCAATGGACTGACTGCACCGCAGTACGATGCGGTCGTAGCCCTTGTCGACACTGCCGTATGCGGGATACGAAGCCGTAAAATAGTAGTAGCCGTTCTCGCCTTCGACTATGTACGGGTCGGCGCGCTCCTCGATGAAGGGATTCGCGTAGCCCTCCTGCATGGAGGTGAGAGTGCCCGTTACTGTATGTACGCCTCTCTCGCCCGTGTTGACCAAGGCAAACGGGTCGCTTGCGTCCCATTTCACGTTTATTTCGGCAGTCGAGCCGTTATTCAGCCGAGCCGTTACAGGTCCCGCCGTGAAGGTCTTGACGCCGTAGGGACAGTAGTACACGGGCGGCTCTATATCGGTGACAAGCTGAGGCAGTCCCGCTGACGGGAACGCGTTCACGAGGGCGGTGTACTGGTCAGCATTTATCGGTATGACGTAGCCGTGTCGCGGCGTGAAATCGAAGCTGTATTGACTGCGGTCGACGGTCTTGAAGTTCTCGAGGTCGGTGGTCGACTGCATGACGTAGTAGCCGTTGCCGTAGGCGTCGGACATCATCAGCCACTCGTCGGAGCCGAGCTTTTTGTAGATGTTCGGACCTTCGACGCCGATGTTGCCCTCGGACACCTGCTTTATCTCCTTGTACGGACCTGACGCATTCTCGGACTTTGCGAGGTAGATGCGCTTGTTGGTCTCGTTCTTGTAGTACATATAGTAGGTGCCGTTCTCGAAAATGATATCGGAGTCGATTGCGTCGTTCCCGTTCGCGGGAGCAAACAGCAGAGCGGGCGCAGTATCGAGCTTTTTGAGGTCTTTGCTGTACGCGTAGTACATTATGGTGCGCTCGTCGATTCCCGGAACTCTCGCCGCGAAATATATCATATATGAATCCTTTGCAGGGTCATATATCGCCTGCGGAGCCCACGCACGGTCAGCTCCCTTCATATTCGGGTACTGGTTCGCGATGGGGATTATCGCCTCGTCGAACCAGTGAACGAGGTCGGTGGACTTCGCGGAGATGAGGTCGCGGTTGCTGTTCCAGCCGAGCGACGACTTCATATCGGTCGCGAGCATATGGTACAGCCCGTCCTCGCCCTTGAATATGTACGGGTCGCGGATGCACTTCGTACCCGAGCTCGAGCCCCATACAGCCTTGCCGCCGTTGAGCGCCTTGAAGTTGTAGCCGTCGACGCTGACCGCATACGACAGCCGCTCCTGCTCGGGAGCGTTGCCGAGGAAGTATGCGAAGAGGTAGGCGACGTCGGGCTTGGAGTATCCGACCTCGCACAACGGCTTTATATCGGCCTTTTTGCCGAGGATACAGTCCGTGAGGATGTCGAAGTCCTTCTCATTGACGATGTGGTCGCCGTTCATGTCAGCAACCTCGGACATGAACCTGTCCGTACCGTTGAGCACAGCCTTTTCCATGAGTATGCGGTCGAAGGTGTCGACCCTTCCGTCGGAACTGAGGTCGCCGCGGATAAAGGTGTACTTGTCATTGACTGGACGTATGTAGAATTTCTGTCCTTCGCCGCCCCAGTAGTCCCACTGGTCGATGTCGGCGCCGTTGTCGTAGCTGATGTCGTATACGTCGAGCGCCGCATTGCCCGAGCACTCCGCTGTGATGTAGTAGGCGTCGTCGGTGCGGTGGAGAATGAACCGCTGGGCAGGGGAGTCCGTGAACTCGTCGAGGTAAATGGTATTGCCGTTGGTGCTGTCGCCGCCCTTGACGGTCAGCGCGCGGGAGTTATCCGCCGCGGAGAGGATATTGCACTTCCCGCCGCCCGCGGAGACTATCCGCCACTCCTGCGAGCTGTCGCCTGTTTTTTCCCACTGGTGGACGTTGCCGTCGCTCGCGGCGGTGACGTATTTGCCGCTCAGCCGAACCATTATCGTGTAGTCGGTGCCGCTGACGACATCGCCGAAGCCGTCAGCGTACTGCGCGGACAGGACTTCGGAACTGTCTGTGCTCCGAGCCGAAGCGGGCAGAGGAGCCGAAGCTGCGGCGATTCCCACGCACACAGTGAGTGCGGCAAGTCTTGATTTCCTGCTCATGTATCAAACCTCCGTTCTTTTAGCAAAAATCGCAACTGATATGGTAATTTCATTATATCACGACTGAACTCCCCGTGTCAATGATAATATGTGCGGAGTTTCGAAATGGTCAAAATGTCCAAATCATCAAGAAATAATTGTGCGATATGCGGATTGTAATAGTTTGTTAATAATGGTATAATTATGATGTGAAGATATATGCAATAATCAGATTAGGGTATAATCAGACAAGGGATTGATTAAGAGGGTATTTTTATTACAAAGGGGATTTTTACTATGAAGATCATTGCAAGAGCAGCTGCGGTCGTGCTGTCCGCGGCGGTTGTCGTGCCGTCCTTTTTCGGTACAGGCTTCAAGGCAGACGCGGCGACTACGGTGACGCTCTCGCCGTACAGTGTCTACGACATCAACGACGGCAAGTTCGAGGGCTGGGGCACGTCCCTGTGCTGGTGGGCGAACAGAGTCGGCTATTCTGACAGCCTCGCTAAGAAGGCGGCTGACACGTTCTACGGCGACAACGGTCTGCGCCTGAACATCGCGCGCTTCAACATCGGCGGAGGCGACGATCCTACGCATAACCACATCACACGTACTGACTCAAATATGCCGGGCTACACCAAGTTCAACAACGGTCAGGTCACATACGACTGGAACGCCGACTATAACCAGCGCAACGTGCTGCGCAAGTGTATCGAAGCTGCGGGCGACGATATGATAGTCGAGATGTTTTCAAACTCTCCGCCGTACTATATGACAAACAGCGGCTGTTCCAGCGGTAACCGCGACGGCGGAAAGAACAACCTCAAGGACGATTATTATGACGATTTCGCAAAGTACCTTGCTGAGGTAAGCTACCACTATAAGAACGAGTGGGGCATCGACATCCAGAGTATCACCCCAACCAACGAACCGTACACCAACTTCTGGTATGCCGGAAGTCCAAAACAGGAGGGTTGTCACTTCGACATCGGCAACTGCGAGAGCAAGATCATTCTTGAACTTCAGAAGGCCATGAACGAAAAAGGCATGGGCGATGTTATTATCAGCGCCAGCGATGAGACCTCTATCGACACTCAGATAGACGCTTTCAAGGCACTTTCTGCCGATGCAAAGAAAGCTGTCGGTCGTATCGACACCCATACATACGGCGGCTGGAAGCGCTCCGAGCTGAGACAGCTCGCAGTTGATTCCGGCAAGAATCTCTGGATGAGTGAGGTCGACGGAAACGGTACAGCAGGTCAGAATGCAGGTGCTATGGCTCCCGGTCTTTGGCTGTCCGAGCGCATCACCACCGACTGCAACGGACTCAATGCGTCTGCGTGGATACTATGGCAGGTCATCGACAAGCACGTCTGCGCCGCAGGCTACAACGGCAAGAAGGACTCGGGCATGGTCGACATGACAAAGGGCTTCTGGGGCACGGCTGTTGCTGACCACGATAAGAACGAGATAGTCCTCTCAAAGAAATACTACTGCTTCGGTCAGTACACACGTTATATCCGTCCCGGTATGACGATGCTGAAATCCTCAGGCAACACTATGGCTGCCTTCGACGATAAGAATAACCAGCTCGTTATCGTTTCATACAACACATCGGCTAACAAGTCGGATATGGTATACAACCTCTCCCAGTTCGCACAGTGCGGTTCGAGCGCTAAGGTCATCCGTACAAGCAACAGCGAGAACTGGGCTGACAAGGGTACTATCGACATCAGCGGCGGCGTTCTGAAAACTTCTCTTGAACCTAACTCCGTTACTACTTTCATCATCGATGATGTAAAGGGAAGCATTGAGCTCGAGGGCAAGATAGATGTTGACCTTTCAAGGGTCACAGGTTCTTCTCCCTGGAAGGATGATACGAACAACGACTGCAAGAAGGCGTTCGACGGCAAGACAAGCACATATTTCGATGGCCTCGGCAATGGTTGGGTACAGGCCGACCTCGGCGATACGTACGAGCTTTCAGCTATCGGATACGCTCCGAGAAGCGGCTTTGAATACCGCTGTCCCGCTGGTAAGTTCTCAATATCTGTAGACGGAGAAAACTGGACAGACCTCTACACGATAGAATCTGTCCCCAGTTCGGGAATGAATTATATCACCAAATTCGACGGAGAAGCTATCGGAAGGTATGTACGCTATCAGACACCCGACGGAACTCCCGAGGGAAGCATCAACAAGGACAGTACCTACTGTGCGAATATCGCAGAAATAGCTCTCTACGGAGAGAAGAAGGAAGTAGCTCCGAAGGAGGTCCTCGGCGACGTTGACGGCGACGGCTTGCTCAAGATAAACGATATCGTCCTCATGCAGAAGTATCTGCTCGGAGGCGACACGCTCGTGAAGTGGAAGAACGGCGACTTCGACAACGATGACCGCATTGATATGTTCGACCTCATACTCATGAGGAAGCATATGATTGCTAACAGTTAAGTGCGCTGCATACAAGTCCCTCTATAAGGGGTACGGAAAAGGCGTTTTTGCAACGGAAAACCGTTGATTATTGAAAAAGTTTTTTTCATCTTTGTATGACTGCACAAAAACAGTCGCGAATAATTGTTCGTAAATAACAAAATTCCCCTTGACTTTCATCAAGGGGAATTTTTTTCGCGGATGTAATATCAGCAGCCACAGCCGCAGTTGTTGTTATTGCCGCAGTCGTTGCAGCCGCATCCGCAGTTGGAGAAGAGAAGGATGAAAATGAGGATGAGGAGGATTATCCACATACAGTTGTTTCCCTCGAAGCATGAATTACACATAGTTGTTTCTCTCCTTTGAGTAAGTTTATTTGAAGCGCTTCGTTTGCGTTTCATAGTACATAGTATGCCGCGCGCGAAATTGTGTTACAATTATTTTTCGCGAGCCTGTTTTTCGACTGTTATCGCGCATTTGAAGTGGCATAATATATGTGTATGAACAAAGGAGGAGAAGCAATGATAAATACAGACAGATTCACAAAAAAGGCTTCCGAAATAATCGAAGGGGCGGTCGAGACTGCCTCCGAAATGGGGCATACCTACGTCGGGAGCGAGCATATCCTGCTCGCCATGACCCGTGACGGCACCTCCGCTGCCGCCGAGATACTCATCGACAACGGCGTTGCCTATGACGACCTCCGCCGCGTGGTAGTGGAGCTCGTCGGACTCGGGACTCCGTCAATACTCAGCCACCGCTACTTCACGACCGCTACCAAGCGCATTCTCGAGAATTCCTTCGCCATTGCCCAGAGCGACAAGAAGAAGCAGGCGGCTCCCGAGCATATCCTCGCCTCTATAATAAAGGAATCGTCGTGCAGCGCGTGTACCGTCATCAAGAAGGCGGGCGGCAGTATGACGGGGATATGCTCCGAACTCGAGATGATAGGCTCATCGGAGGTGAGGGGCGAGCTATATGAGGCGATAAAGCCCAAGCTCTCGCACCTGCCGAACCTCTTCCGCTACGGGAAGAACCTCACCGACATCGCCCTCGTCAAGAAGAACGATCCGCTCATCGGGCGCGTCACTGAGGTTCAGCGTGTATTGCAGGTGCTCTCGCGGCGCAACAAGAACAATCCCTGCCTGATCGGCGAGGCGGGAGTCGGCAAGACTGCGATCATCGAGGGAGTTGCGGAGCTGTTCGTGCGCAACCTCGTCCCCGACACACTCAAAAACAAGTACATCTTCTCGCTCGACCTCGCCTCGCTCCTCTCGGGGGCGAAGTACCGAGGAGACTTCGAGGAGCGCATCAAGGCGTGCATCGACGAGGCTGTCAACGCGGGCAACATCATCCTCTTCATCGACGAGATACACATGATAGTCGGTGCGGGAGCCGCCGAGGGAGCTATCGACGCCGCCAACATCATGAAGCCTCAGCTCTCGCGCGGGGAGCTTCAGATAATCGGCGCGACAACGGTCGAGGAGTTCAGCCGCACCATTGAGAAGGATTCCGCGCTCGAGCGGCGATTCCAGCCGATACAGGTCAGCGAGCCAGACTGCGAGAGCTGCATACAGATGATACGTGGGCTGAAAGGTCGGTATGAAGCCTATCACGGGGTCGAGATACCCGACGGCATGATAGATGTCGCGGTCAATATGGCGACGCGGTACATCTCCGACCGATTCCTCCCCGACAAGGCGATAGACGTCATCGACGAGGCGTGCGCCTGTGCGAGGATTCGCCGCGATACGGGTGCGCGGAAGAAAGACTCGCGGTTCATCGAGCTGCGCGGCAAGAACGTGGATATGCGCAGGCTCGGACACATCATCGGCAACGGCGAGAAGCCCGTCCTCACGGTCGAGGACATAATGTCCGTGATATCGGGAAAGACTGGCATTCCGCTCAGCAGGGTCAGCGTCGAGGACGCGGTCAAGCTGACCTTCCTCGAGAAGGAGCTCTCCGAGCGCGTCATCGGGCACTCATACGCCGTGAAAAAGGTCACGAATGCGGTCTGCCGAGCGAAGTCGGGTCTGCGCGAGAGCGGACGTCCTGCCGCTTCATTCCTCTTTGCTGGACCGTCGGGCGTCGGCAAGACAGAACTCGCGCGTGCCCTCGCCGAGAACCTATACGGCTCCGAAAAGAAGCTGATTCGCGTGGATATGTCCGAGTATATGGAGAAGCACTCCGTCTCGAAGCTCATAGGCGCGCCTCCGGGGTACGCGGGCTACGACGACAAGAACACCTCCCTATGCGACAGGGTGCGCCGCGACCCGTACTCGCTCATTCTCTTCGACGAGATAGAGAAGGCTGACCCCGAGGTGCTCAATATTCTGCTTCAGGTCATGGACTACGGCACGCTCACGGACTCGGCGCTCCGCAAGGTCAGCTTCCGCAACTGCATGATAATCATGACGTCAAACGTCGGCGCAGAGGAGCTCACGGGGAGGGCTTCGCTCGGCTTCGGGACGGAGCAGAATGAGGCTGACGAGAAGCGCGTGCTCGAGGCTGTCCGCGCGCATTTTACTCCCGAGTTCACGGGACGTATAGACGAGGTCATCGTCTTCCGCAGTCTCGAGCAGGACGACCTCGTCAAGATAAGCCGCAGGGCTATCGACGACCTCCGCGGACGCGCAAAGGCGCTCGGGATAGAGGTCAGCTACACGGACGAGGTCGTGCAGGCGATAGCGTCCGCAAAAGAGACCGACAAGTACGGCGCGCGCCCGATTAAGCGGCGCGTCACGGACATGATTGAGAACGAGCTCGCGAAAATGATAATCGGTGCGCGTATCAAGAGCGGGGATATGGTCAGTCTCGCCGCGGAGGACGGTCATATCCGCATAAGCAAGGGCGTGACAGTGTAAAGAAAAAGACCCGAAGGGAGCCTTCCTTTCGGGTCTTTATTGCATTTGCAAAGAATGGAGCTGTCTGCAATATCATATATAGGGTCATGTGTCCGAGCTCCGCTCGCTGTGTGAAAACAGCTTGCGTATGCCGTCTATCAGCATCGTCAGGTAGCGGAGCATAGGCTCTGCGATTATCGAGAAGTTCACGCAGAGAAGTATGCACTGTATCGACATCCCGCTGATGCCGAAGAAACTGCTGAGGAAGAGCATACTCAGCGTCAGCAGTATGCCGCACATTCCCCATATCGCCCATTTCAGCGCGTTCATCGGCTTCGCGATACGCAGGAGTATCATCATGCCGACTACGCTCATCAGTATCGTCGAGGCGGTGGAGATGTCCTCCTGATGCGACTTGAAGATGTTGCCGAAGAATATCATCGCCGCGACGATTATCGCGTCCGTGATTCCCGCGGGCAGAGCTTTCAGCAGGATATTCGTCATGAACTTGCCCTTTATCAGCTCGCGGTTCGGTATCTGCGAGAGGCAGAGTCCCGGCAGTCCTATCGTGAACACGCTGATAAGCGATATCTGCGCGGGCTTGAGCGGATAGGTGATGCTCAGGTATATCGCCATTGTCGACATTATCAGCGAGAAGATGTTCTTGACGAGGAAGAGGCTTCCCGAGCGCTCGAGGTTGTTGACGACCTTGCGCCCCTCCATTACGACGTCGGGCATTTTTGCAAAGTCGGATTCGAGCAGTACGAGCTGCGATGCCTGAGCTGCCGCTTCGCTGCCCGATGCCATTGCTACGGAGCAGTCCGCGTCCTTCAGCGCGAGCACGTCGTTGACTCCGTCGCCCGTCATCGCGACAGTGCGTCCCGCCTCCTTGAGTGCGCGTATGAACATACGCTTCTGCTCGGGGGTGACGCGTCCGAAGACAGTGTAGTGCAGTACTGAGCTCTTGATTGCCTCCTCGGTCTGGAGGGTGGTCGCGTCGATGTAGCTGCCCGCGTTGGCTATGCCTGCCTGCTTGGCTATCTCGGAGACTGTCATCGGGTTGTCGCCCGAAATGACCTTTATCTCTACACCCTGTTCCGCGAAGAATCGGAACGTATCAGGCGCATTTTTGCGTATCGGGTTCGACAGCAGTATGAAGCATATTGGCTTGATGCTGCACGTCAGAGCCTTGCCGTCGGGCACGCCGTCGCAGCTGCCGAATAACAGCACGCGGTAGCCCTTGCTGCTGTGGGAGTTGACCGTCTCGCTGTACTGCCCGAAGTCCTCGCGCAGGAGCAGGTCGGGCGCTCCGAGCACGTATGCGCCGCTCTCGAGCACCGTAGAGCTGTACTTGAACTCCGACGTGAAGCCCGTGAACGAGCGGATAGCCTGTCCGCTCGGGGAGTTGAAATGGTTCTTTATCGCGAGCATGGTGGCGTTGTCCGCGGACTGCGCCGCCGCGAAGTCGCTGACGAGAGAGGTCAGCCTGTCCTCGGTGAAGCTATCGTCAATGGGAATGATTGAGTTCACGCTCATATTGCCCTCGGTGATAGTGCCTGTCTTGTCCACGCAGAGGACGTCGACGCGTGCGAGGGTCTCGATGCACTTCATGTCGTGGACAAGTACCTTGCCGAATGCGAGCCTCATCGCGCTGATAGCGAGGGTCGTGCTCGCAAGCAGGAATAGTCCCTCGGGTATCATGCCGATGACTGCCGCGACCATTGCTTGTATGCTGCTGCTGACGTCGCGGTGCTCGAGGAAGTGCTGCTGATAGAAGAGGGCAAAGCCTATCGGGATTATGATTATGCCCGTGAACTTGACTATGCGGTTCAGCGAGCGTATCATCTCGGACTGCTCGCCTTTTTTCGTTTTTTTCGCCTGCATGGTGAGCTGTGAGATGTAGGAGTCGACGCCCACGCGCTCGAGCCTTGCCCTGCACGAGCCCGACACGATGAAGCTGCCCGACATCAGCGTGTCGCCCGCAGACTTGCTTATCTCGTCGGATTCACCAGTCAGAAGCGCCTCGTTGACCGAGACAGAGCCGTCGAGTATGACCGCGTCCGCGCTTATCTGGTTGCCTGCGCGGAAGATGGCGATGTCGTCGAGGACAACACTGCGTGAGGGTACGCTCTCCTCCTTGCCGCCGCGAATGACCGCGGTGACGGGAGCGTTCATCATGGTCAGCTTGTCCAGCACACGCTTCGAGCGGAGCTCCTGCACAATGCCGATGAGGGTGTTTGCGATGATTATAGGCATGAACGAGAGGTCACGGTAGTTTTTTGAGTATATGATAAGTCCCGCAAGAATGAGGAATATGAGGTTGAAGTAGGTGAATACGTTGTCTGCGATGATGTCGCCGACGGACTTGGACGGCGGGTTCGAGGGGGTATTGTCGTAGCCTGCCTCCGTGCGGAGACGTACCTGCTCGGCGGTCAGTCCGCTGTCGGGCTCGGCGAAAATGCGGGTCGGCGGCTCGGGTGAGCGGTGGGTATCATGCTTGCTCATTGTCCGCGTCCTCCTTTCGTGAAACTTGTCGGATTTTGTCGTAACTTATATTATATCACAATTAGTGAAAAAATGCAAATCCTTCCAAGCTGCGGCTTCGGAACTGCCGCGATGAAGCCTCACATGAAGTTTGCCCGAAATGTGCCGTTTGTAATCACGGGAGCCGTGCTTTATCGGGAGAATGCCTGAAACTGGCGATTTATAAAAACTGCGGTATGGTCAGATAAAAAATATATGTCACCTTAATTGCAGAAATGGGTTGACAAGAGTGCGCGGGTGTGGTATACTGTAGATATACCACTAAGGAGGAGATATAATGGAAAATTCTGTATCGCGCGAAACACCGAAAAAACGCGCTTTCACCACTAAACAGCTCACATTCACCGCGCTCATGGCGGTGCTCATAATCGTATGCTCGTGGATAAGCGTCCCCACGCCTTGGGGCATCGTGTTCACCTTGCAGACCTTCGCAGTTTTCTTTTCGCTCGTTCTGCTCGGAGGCAGATGCGGCACGTTTTCCGTGCTGACCTTCCTGCTGCTCGGAGCGGTCGGACTGCCCGTATTTTCGCAGTTCAGGGGCGGAATCAGCGCGCTGTTCGGGCTCACGGGCGGCTATATGCTCGGCTTCTTGTTCACGACGGTGATATACTGGCTCGCGGAGCTTATACCCGCGCAGGGCAAGGCTCGGATAGTACGCAATATCGCGGCGTTGCTGGTCGGACTGGCGGTGTGCTACCTCTTCGGCACGTTGTGGTTTATGCACGTCTATACCGCTGACGGCAATGCGGTGACGTTCGGAGCGGCGCTGATGATGTGCGTCGTGCCGTATGTCGCGTTTGACCTGCTCAAGCTCGCGGCGGCGGTACTTCTCGGCGAGCGCCTCAGAAAGCTGATAAACAAGTAAAGCAATCCCCGCATCACTGGTGTTTCAGTGGTGCGGGGATTTGTATCAGTGGTTATTCAGCCAGAGAAGCGCATTTTGATAAGCTGCTGCCCAGTCCGGATACCCCTCCGACTGACAGCGGCTGATAAGCCTCTGAAGCTCTCCTACCAGCTCGCTTCTTGAGATAATGTTTTCAGATCTTGAGTCCTCATCGATATAGTCATCCAGTCTGTACGGCTGTCCGTAGGCATTTAAGCCCCATTGGTGTACCTCAGCGGGACCGACAGAGAACGCACTGATCAAAACGATATTGCCCTCTTTATTGCGGTTTGTATTCGGTCTGGAATATCTATAGCCATTCAGATGAAACTTTTTACCCATTTTTCTGTTCCTTTCTGTACCCCCGCATCACTGGTGATTCAGTCATGCTGTTTTTCCTTTGCGTAATATGTCTCTTTTTTTATTTCCAAATCAATATCAATCCATGTTTCACCACACAGATTATATTCCTCCCGCACTCCGTTTTCTTCAAATCCTACGCTTTTATAGCAATAATATGCCTGCTTGTTGTTTTCAAAGACACCAAGGCTGACAGAATCAGCTCCATATATCTCAAATGCAAATTTCAAACCGAGCGTAATCATCTGTTTTCCATAGCCCGTTCCTCTTTTTGAAGGATTGACAATCACATATCCGAAACGGAGCTTTTTATCATCTTCTTCAGGACGTACTCTTGCAGTAAAGAAGCCGACAAGCCCATTTTCATCAAAAGCAGTAAACGGAAAATACCTGTCGTTATCTTCTCTGCCTGATGTTGCTTCAAGCAAGCGTTTTTCAGTAACAGGATATTCACCCAGAATTCCGGCTGACCACTTATAGAATTCTTCCTTTTTGTTTGTCCATGTAATAATTGTTTTTGCATCATTTTTTCTGAATGGTCTAAGCCTAAGCATTTTTCTGACTCCTGTTCTTTATACTTTTTTCGACAACATTTTTATGCACTCAACCCTATATCTTATTCGCAATATTTGCTAAGTCCGCTTTTCCTCGAATCTACGCTCTTTCCGTTCTCCGACAACATTTTGACGCACTCTCAAACGGCTGTTATCATTTTGACGCACTTTCCTCGTGTGCAGAAATGTTGTCAGCCGTTTTTAGTGCGTAGATGTCTTTCCAGATACAGAAAAAACCATATCAGACTACTGCGTGCGATTTCACCATATTCTCGAAAAGAATCGTAAAATCGGGGATTTTCAGCCATTATCCCTTGACATCAATACTACGCACTCAACGTGCCTTGTTGCGGGGAAGAGGTCAGCACCGCAGACGCGCTCCGCCGTGTAGCCGTGGGAGCATAGGAACTTCGCGTCGCGGGCGGCGGTGGACGGGTTGCACGATATCATCACTACCTTCTCGGGAGCAGCCTCCGCGATGCGCGTGAGCGTCTCCTCGGAGCAGCCCTTGCGCGGCGGGTCGACCACTATGATATCGGGAGCACAGCCCCTCGCACGGAGCTCGCCGAACACCTCGCCCGCGTCTCCGCAGTGGAACTCCGCGTTTGCGATACCGTTGCGGGAGGCGTTGCGCTTGGCGTTTTCTACAGCTTCGGGGACTATCTCCACGCCGACGATACGTCCCGCCCTGTGCGCCATGGACAGCCCTATCGTGCCCGCGCCGCAGTAGAGGTCGGCGACGGTCTCGCTGCCCGTCGGAGCGGAGTATTCGAGTGCCTTAGCGTAGAGACGCTCCGCCTGCGCGGTGTTGACCTGATAGAACGAAAGCGGCGATATTTCGACCTCGTTGCCGCACATCACATCGGTGATAGTGTCGCTGCCGAGGAGAGTCACGCAGCGCTCGCCGAGTATGACGTTCGTGCGCGTGGGGTTGATATTCAGCACCACGCTTTTGATGTCAGGGAAGCTTTCGGTGAGCTCCCGACTGAGCGGCGCGAGCTGGCGTGACACGTCCTTGCGTGCGACGAGACAGACCATAATCTCGCCCGAGTGCGCGCCTCTGCGGAGGTAGATGTGGCGCATTATGCCAGTGCCTGTTTTCTCGTCGTAGACGGCTATTTTTCGGGAGTTGATGAAGCTGAGCACCGCCGCGGCTATGTCCGAGAATATACTCGGCTGGAGGGGGCAGTCCTCGATAGGTACGACCCTGTGACTGCGCGGAGCATAGAAGCCGCAGACAGCCTTGCCGTCCACGGAGGCGAGCGGGTACTGTGCCTTGTTGCGATAGCGGTCGGTTTCCTCAGCGGCGAGGAAGTCGTCAAACTGCGGTGACAGCCCGCCTATGCGCTCGAATGCGTCGCGGACGACAGCCGCCTTTGCGCGGCATTCCGCCTCATAGCTGATGTGCCTGTAGACGCAGCCGCCGCATTTCTTGTACGCGCCGCAGTGACGCTCAAAGCGGTCGGGGGAGGGCGTGACGAGGCGCTCCACTATGCCGAAGGCGTAGCTGCTCAGCACCTTGACTACCTTTACCTCCGCGACGTCTCCGACAGCCGTTTCGGGCACAAATACAGCCATTTCCTCGATGCGGCAGACTCCGCTGCCCTCGGAGGTCAGCCCCGTTATTTCTGCGGTATAGACTTTATTTTTTTCAGGCATTCCGTTACCTCCGTTTTCTTAGTCATGAGCTCGTCGAAGCGGTTGATGTACTCATACGGGAACTTGTGATTGTGTATGCGGCTTATCTTGCCGTCGGGGTAGACGAGCTTCGTCGACGCCGCGCAGCCCGCTCCGAGAATGGTCTGCGTCTCGTCCATGATGAAGATGTTGTACCAGCTCTCGAAGCCTTTTTTCGCGTAGCCGACGTTCTCGAGGTTGTCTATCGTGTTCTTCTGCCTATACATATAGTACGGCAGATAACCGCAGGAAATGAGCTTTTCTATGCTGTAGTCAACCATTTCCGCGGCGGGATTTTCGATGTTTGCGGAGCTTTTCTCGAACAGTGCCGCCGAGCGTTTCAGCGTGAGCGTGTGGACGGTTATGCTCTCGGGAGATAGCTCGCATATGCGGTCGAGCGTATTGCGGAAGCTCTCCGCGCTCTCGGTCGGCAGACCCGCGATGAGGTCGGTGTTGATGTTGTCGAAGCCGAGGGAGCGTGCGAGCTCGAATGCGCGGATAGCGTCCTCGCCGCTGTGCTGACGTCCTATCACGCGGAGCACATCGTCGTTGAGTGTCTGCGGATTGACGGAGATGCGCGATGCTCCGAGCTCCTTTATCACGCGGAGCTTCTCCTCCGTGATAGTGTCGGGACGTCCCGCCTCGACGCTGTACTCGCGAATACTGCCGAGGTCAAAGCTGCGCTCGACAGCCTCCATTACGGCGCGGAGCTCGTCCGCTGAGATAGACGTGGGAGTGCCGCCGCCGAAGTATATCGTGTCGATTTTAGTACCCGTCTCGCGGACGATATCGCCAACGATTTCGAGCTCACGGCAGAGCGCCGCTATGTACTCTGGCAT
>SAMEA3663299__coassemble_143_pt1 | contig 42244 bp, 37 predicted proteins | sample SAMEA3663299__metabat2_low_PE_032 | metagenome-assembled genome bin SAMEA3663299 (sample SAMEA3663299) | pig gut metagenome | biome: pig gut; feature: pig-associated habitat; material: faeces | place: China | collected 2013
TTTTTTGTAGGGGCGAGTTCCGCTCGCCCGAGAAAATGATAACGGCTTGCGGGCGCACGGATAAGCAGCACACCAAATCTTCGATTTGGATTGTGATGCTATATGCAGCTTTGCTGTAATGCGCCCCTACATAGTATGATGTATTAATGCGAGCGAAAATGGAGGTTACATATGAAAACAGCAACAAACTGCGAGACCTGTACAAACTACGTCTACGACGAGGACTGCGACTGCTACGTCTGCATGGTCGACCTCGACGAGGACGAAATGGCGCGCTTCATTCAGGGCACGAACTATGCCTGTCCGTACTACCGCCTCGACGACGAGTACGGGGTAGTCCGCCACCAGAATTAAGTCCCGCACTCATTTCCTTTGCCTATCCTGCATATATATTATTGTCCGCAGAATAGACGAAGGAGTGATGCGCTTGAAGATACCACCCGCTCAGCGGGCAGTCACGCTTGGACGGTACATACTCGAGAACAGGTCGACCGTCCGTGCCGCTGCGAGGCAGTTCGGCATATCGAAGAGCACGGTACACAAGGACGTCAGCGAGCGGCTGAAAAAGGAGGACCCCGAGCTCTACGCGCGGGTCAAGGACGTGCTTGAGGTGAACAAGCAGGAGCGGCATATCCGCGGCGGACTTGCCACGCGGGAGAAATACAGGGAAATAGCAAAGCACAAGAGGGGATACTGAGGGGAGCCCCCTCTGGCGGTTTCGCAGGCTACTAAATATGTGCCGTAGGTTTATGGCACGGTAGCCCGCTTTTCCGCTAAGGGGGATCAGCCCATTGTATCCCCTCCGCTATTTATATGAAAACGGCAGTCCGCCAGCTCACCGCCTCTGCGCAGCTCTCCACGGGCAGCACCGATGCATTACTGACGTCAGCCACTCCGCAGCGACCGCTGCCGCACTGTCGTTTACTTCTATTTTATGCAGAAATCCTCAAAAGGCAACAAAGAAAATTTAGGCAGCGGGAAATTTAATTGATTTAGCTATTTGTAGGGGCGAGTTCCGCTCGCCCGTGTATACCGCACGTTATTCTGCGGGCGCACGGATAAGCAGCACACCAAATCTTAGATTCGGATTGTGATGCTATATGCAGCTTTGCTGTAATGCGCCCCTACAAGGCGATATTTCCCCGTCTGTCACCGTTGTAGCAATTCTGTAACTGACGTATACCGAACTGTATACAAACCTTGACCTGCTTGTTATTGCATTTGCCTCGGGAATGGGCTATAATGAAGTCACAGAACAGAGAGATTGACATACAGCTACCAACCGATTCAGCGCTCATATACCTCCGAGCGTTTTATAAACACACCTTTTCAGATAAGAGCGGCTGCCGTGGGAATACCTGCGGCAGCTGCTCTTTTTTTGCCATTTTTTGTGAACTTTTTGAAAATCACTTGAAAAATGCGGCAAATCCTGCTATTATTATAGAGTATCGCATTTGAAAGGAAGCATAAAATGAAAAATCTTATCAGAAAGATAGTGTCGGTGTTCCCGAAGCCGATACGTGACCTGTACTTCAAGTACGAGGACAAGTGGCTGTACATCTTCTTCGGCGGCTTGACCACTGTCGTGAGCTTCGTTGCGGCGGGCTTCGCGAAGTGGGTGCTCGAGAAGTGGGGCGGCTTCGGTACGGACGCGATAAGCGACATCAGTACCGTGTTCTCATGGGTATGTGCGGTCACGTTTGCATATCTCACCAACAGGGTGTGGGTGTTCGACTCCACAACCAAGGGCGTGAAGAACCTCATCGTCGAGGGAGCAAAGTTCTACGGCGGACGTGTGTTCACGCTCGGAGTGGAATGGGTGGTAATGCGTGTCGGCTTTGCGTGGCTGGGCATCAACTACTGGGTAGTCAAGGTGCTCGCGAACGTCGTAGTGCTGATACTCAACTACGTCATCAGCAAGGTGTTCGTTTTCCGCAAGAAGAAGGACGAGCCTGCGGAGGAAGCCAATGGCTGATACCATTAAAATAGGCGGAGTCGCGATAAAGCGGACTGCCGCGCTCGCTCCCATGGCGGGAGTCGCAGACAGGGCGTACCGCCTCATGTGCAAGCGCTTCGGAGCGGCATATACGGTCAGCGAAATGGTCTCCGCGAAGGGGATATGCTACAGCGACCGCAAGACCGCGAAGCTGTGTACGGTAACGGACGACGAGCGCCCCATGGCAGTGCAGCTCTTCGGCAGCGAGCCCGACTTCATGGCGGAGGCTGTGAAGATTGTGCTCGGCTACAAGCCCGACATCATCGACATAAATATGGGCTGCCCCGTCCCGAAGGTCATCGGCACGGGTGCAGGCTCGGCACTGATGAAGGACATCGGGCTCGCGGCGGACATCACCGCGGCTGCTGTCAAGGCGGCGGGAGACGTCCCCGTGACGGTCAAGATACGAAGCGGCTGGTCTGCGGAGACGGTCAACGCGCCCGAAATGGCGAGGGCTCTCGAGGCGGCGGGAGCGGCGGCGATAGCAGTCCACGGACGCACGCGCGACCAGTTCTACAGCGGACAGGCTGACATCGGCGTGATACGCGACGTCAAGCAGGCGGTGAGCATTCCCGTCATCGGCAACGGCGACGTCACGGACGCGGCGTCCTGTATAAATATGTACAGGGAGACGGGCTGCGATCTCGTGATGATAGGGCGCGGCAGCTACGGTGCTCCGTTCGTCTTCGAGGAGATAGAGGCTGCTCTTGAGGGCAGAGACTACACTCCGCCGACGGTCGAGGAGCGGATGCGGATAATGCTCGAGCACATACGGCTCATGCTGGAGCTGAGCCCGAAGTGCGAGGAAATGGCTATGCATGAGGCTCGGAAGCACGCGGCGTGGTACATGAACGGCTACTACGGCTCGGCGAAATTCCGCGGAAGATGCTATCAGCTGAGCTCGTATGCGGAGGCGGAAAGCCTCGCGAATGAGTTCATTGAGCTGCAAAGCGGCAGGATGCACAAAAATATTGAAGAAAATTCGTAAAAACTGACGAATGACGCTTGAAGCGTGATATGTCAGTTCGTAAAACGGCTGTAAATAGGCAAAAAGTCGCATTGATGCAATCAATTAGCAAATAAAACTGGCTGTAATTATGTAGCCTAATCATACAATTAGTAATTGCAATTGCAAAAACAATGTGATATAATATAGTCGCGGAAGTATCCCTTCCGCGCTGAAAGGGACGATTAAGATGAAGTTGAGAAAGGGTCGTGCCGCAGCTGCACTCGCAGTGCTGGCAGTCATTCTTGTATCGGGCGTGGGCTGTGCCACTAAGGTAGTGGGCGGCTCGGGAGAGAGCAGTAATAGCTCCGAAAAGAGCACTGTTCCGCAGACGACCGAGGCTCCGACTGAGGAGCCGACGACCGAGCCTGTCCCCGAGGACAAGCGCGTTCATGTGGTGGCAGCGGGCGATAACCTTATCCACTACTCGGTATACAGGAATGCGGAAAAGCTCGCAGGACCGGGTGAGAACTTCGATTTCAAGCCTCTCTACGAGAATGTCAAGTACATCGTTGAGGACGCCGACCTGGCTATCCTCAATCAGGAGACGATAATAAGTCAGAGCAATGAGATACGCGGCGCGAACGGCGGCGCTCTCCTGTTCAATTCGCCTCCCGAGGTGGCAGATGCGGTCATTGACCTTGGTTTCGATGTTTTCACGATGGCTAACAACCACCTGCTCGATTTCGGCCCGGATGCCCTCGAGGAATCCATAAAGTTCTGGAATCAGAAGGCAGAGGAGAACGACCTCACGGTGCTCGGCGCATACCTCAACGAGGAGGACGCGAACAATATCCGCGTGCGCGAGGTAAACGGCGTGAAGATAGCCTTCCTTGCCTATGCAGAGCATATCAACGGCTTCGATTTCCCCGAAGGCTGCCCGCTCAGGGTAGTCATGAACTACGAGGAGGACGTCATCGAGCGTCAGATAAAGGAAGCCAAGGAAAAGGCGGACGTCGTCATCGTTGCGGCTCACTGGGGAGTTGAGGATACTCACCTCGTCTCCGAGGACAGGATAGAGCTCGCGAACAAAATGGTCAACTGGGGCGCAGACGTGATACTCGGCTGCCATACCCATACGGCGGAGACTATGGAGTGGATAACCCGCGACGACGGTACAAAGGGCTTTGTGTTCTACTCTATGGGCAACTTTATCTGCTGCCAGACCGATAACTTCAACCTCGTCGGCGAGATGCCCGATTTCGACATCGTAATGGACGCGGAAACAGGCGAGATAACGCTCGAAAACGTGGGCGCTATCCCCAATATCATCCACTACGAATCGCCCGATTTCGCAAATCTCAGGGTCTATCCCTATAGCAAGTACACGCCCGAGCTCGCGGCAAGACATGGAGTGCCTTATGCGATACCTCAGGGCAGTTCAACGAGCTTCAGCTGGGACATACTTAATGATATAATTAACGAGAGTATGCCTGCTGAATTTCAGAAGCTGGACAAATAATAAATTTGTTCACATTCTGTTCATAAAGCCAAATTCCGAGGGGATTTGGTACAAATTTCCGATTGTGCAAACCGTGCAAAAATCAGGTTGAATGTTTAGATAAAATACCAAAAACGAAATAAACCTATTTACATTTCGTTTGACCTGATATATAATGAAATCATGAATAAATATGGATTCTGGGATTAACATCTCATCACGGCAGTGTGATACGTCTTACGATGAATCACTGTGATGTGTGCGGAGAAAGTTAAACGGACGCGGCGCGGACAGCGACCGTGGATTGTACGTACAGCTTTTCCGCCCGCGTTCGACTGTGTTTGTTCATGCTGCGGTTTCACTATGCCACGGCAAGGCAGCCTCCGATTGCTGCCGAATAAGACACGATATAATAAAAGGGGCACCTGTTCCTTTGTTATATAACATTAATGAAGAAGGAGGAAAAAATCATGAAGACAAAAAAGATAGTCATCGGAGCTATGGCTGCAGCGATGCTTTCACTTTCAGTATGCTCAATCGCTCCCGCTGTTGCGGCTGACGAAACAGTGCAGATTTCCGCCAGCAAGACAGAGGCAGAGGCAGGAGGGGCATTTAAAGTGGACGTTTCACTGTCCGACATCCCGAGTACTGGACTCCAGTGCTGCAACTTTGCTATCAAGTACGATCCGAAGGTTCTCACAATCACTGACATTAAGGCAGGCACGCTGGCAGGGAGCGTAAGCGGTGATTCATCATCATCCATGCTTCCCAATTTCGGCAACTATTCACAAGAGGGGCTTATCAGCGTAGCGTGGTCGACATCAGTTGATGATTCGTCCAAGTGGCTGAAAGGTGAGGGTACATTCTGTACCATAAGCGGTACCGTTGCAAGCGGTGTTGCTGACGGAACAGTTGCAGATATCAGCATCGTTCCTACAGACCGTGAGACATTCTCGGGTTCCGGCGTGAAGAACGACGAGTTTGACTGCGGTTACCTTAAAGATGGCGTTAAGGTAAACTTTGCTGTCAAGGCTAACGCAGGAAGTGTTACTATCGGCAAGAAGACTGAAACTACTACCACAGTTACCACAACTGAAGCAATAACTACCACTTCAACAACAGCAACTCAGGGCGACACAACGAGTGAGCTCAAGGTAACCCTCAAGGGTGATGCTAATGTTGACGGTAAGGTTTCAGTAGCTGATGCAGTTGCTATTCTCCAGTCTATCGCAAACAGAGACAAGTTTGAGCTCAAGCCTCAGGGTAAGGTCAACGGCGACGTTGACGGCGAGGCAGGCATCACAGGTGCTGATGCACTCCTGATCCAGAAGCTCGACGCAGGCGCTATTTCCAGTCTGTAAACCTCTGAGCGAAAGCCAAAGTCTGAAGATTATCTGATTTGTCCCCCTTACAAAGGAATACAAACCCAAAATCATAAGTTATTAATAGGCGTAAAAACCTAAAGAAAGGAATTATTACAAATGAAGAAACTTATTTCTGCAGCTGCTTCACTTGCTATGGCTGCATCGATGGTAAGCTCAGCTGTTCCTTTTGTTACAGGTGCTGCTGACTCCTCTAAGAGCTTCGAGCTCCGCACATTCCTCGACGTAAATGGTAAAGAGGTAAGCTCCACAGTTTCCAAGGACGCTATCACAGCAGGCGACGTTGTCGTTCCTGTAGGCGTTTTCCTCAAGGAAGATACAGCTGACTGTGATTCTCTCACAGCTCAGTTCACAGTTAACTCCAAGGACGGCGATGCTTCCAATACTTATGTTTCCTTCAAGAAGCATGAGGCTGGCAGCGACTACTTCAAGACCGAGCAGGAGTTCACACTCTCCAGCAGCAGTGGCAAGACAAAGTCACTCGTTGGCTTTGCCGGCGTTATCGAGAACGACGAGGAGGACGGCGATTACTTCACCGCTTCCGTTAAGGGTCAGTGCTTCGCTGAGGCAAGCTCCAAGTCCGCAGGTACAAACAACGCTTACGGTTCCTTCGCTATGACTGCTCCCAGCAACGGCAAGGGCTACAAGTGGTCAGGCTCCAAGTCTGATGACTATCCGGTATTCGTTGTTGACGTTATCTTCGCTAAGGGCACACCCGCTGGTACATACACAATCGATTTCTGTGACTATGTTCCCGAGCCCGACTATCCGGATAACTACTCCTGCATGGTTGAGTCTCCCGCTGGTAAGATGACAACCAAGAATGGCAAGCTCTCTCTCAAGAACCTTGAGATCAAGATCGAGGGCGAGTCCTCCGGCACAACAGCAAGCACAACAGCCGGCGAGACCACAACAACAACTCAGCCTACAACAACTGCTACAAGCGGTTCTACAACTCCTTCCGACAGCGAGGTTGACGAGAAGTTCGTCGTAACTCCTGAGGATGTTAAAGTTGCAGCAGGCGAGACAGTGAACGTTAAGGTATACGCTACGAACGGCAACAACCGCAAGGCTGGTCAGTTCGTTGCTGAGGTAAAGAACGAGAACCTCCCCATCAAGGGCGCTACAGCTACAATGAAGAGCACAAAGTGCAACGCTGTTGCTACAAAGCCCAGCTACGAGGAGATCAACGGTACATGGTACTGCAATACTCTCGATTCCGGTGAGCCCCAGGAGATCAACACAGCCGAGCCCGTTTGCCGTTACTCCATCACAGTTCCTGCTGATGCTAAGGCTGGCGACTACGAGTGGAAGCTCGACAGATTCCATGTTGTTGAGAGCGGCGTTGACGCTATCGAGTTCGACGCAGTTCTTAAGACAGGTAAGATCACTGTAACAACCGGCGGCGGCAGCACAACTGTTCCCGAGACTGAGACAACTACAACAGCTCAGGATACAACAATTGCTGATACAACAACAACTGTTGCTGATACAACAACAACAGCTGCTGACAGCTCTACAACAGCTCAGACCGGCGATACACTCTACGGCGATACAAACTGCGACGGTAAGGTAAACATCGCTGACGTTGTTGTTCTCAACAAGTACCTCAACGATGCTAAGTCCTACGACATGAAGGCACAGGGCAAGATCAACGCTGACTGCTGCGACGCTAAGGGCGGCGAAGGCCTTGATAAGAACGACTCTGAGGCTATCATCAAGAGCATTGTTCACCTTGTAGACATTTCTAAGGGTTGCACAGCTGCTGACCTTAAGTGATCAGTACACTGAGTATACAATAAAATAGAGCAAATGCTCGGAAAGGAAATGCACAAATGAAGAAACTGCTTGCGGCAGTTACGTCCTTCGCAATGAGCGCTTCGCTCATGACAAGTGCATTTGCTTCTTCCTTTAATGTTAGTGCTGCCGGCAGAGTATCTGCTGTGCAGCCTAACGTTAGTATAGGAGAAGTTGCGGACGTTGCTGTCAATAAAACTGCTCAGGCTGACTTCGTTGTAACTCCTGATGAGGTTTCTGTTAATCCCGGTGAAACTGTCAAGGTCAAGATATTTGCTGATGCCGGCTCGCACAAGGTCGGAACATTTGTCGTTGAGCTTGCTGATTCGGATCTCCCACAGGGCATAACAGCTGAGGCTACTGGTTCTGACCTCCGCTGCAAGGCTGTAGGCGGTTCTTATAGCTTTACCAACCTTAACGGAAGATACTACTGTGATACACTTGATTCGGGCGAGCCCATGGAGGTTGCTTCCGATAAGGCTGTTATCACATTCACTCTCACAGTCCCCTCTACGGCGACTCCAGGAGATTATACATACGACTTAACCTATTTCCACGTTGTTGAAGACGGTCTCAAAGGCGTAGAGTTCGACGCTACTGTAAAGCCCGGTACCATTCATATCCTCGGTGCTGGCGAGTCAACAGCTCCCTCTACTACAGCTGAGCCTTCTTCCAATCCTACAACCGCTGCACAGAGCAATGTCAGCGTTGTAGCTACAACTAAGGCTCCCAATCCGGACCTTAATATCGACACCGACTTTATCATCACTCCCAAGGACGTTGAGGTAAATGCAGGTGAAGATGTAACAGTCGAGCTCATGTGCGAGAACAAGAGCAACCGCAAGGCTGGTCAGTTCGTTGTACGTGTTGACGACGATAACCTCCCGATCCCCGGCGCAACTGCTACAATGTCCAGCAAGCGCTGCAACGCTGTAGCAAGCAAGCCCAGCTACGAGGAGCTCAACGGTACTTGGTACTGCAACACCCTCGACGCAGGCGAGCCCCAGGAGATCGACACAACTCAGGCTCTTGCCAAGTTCAAGATCAGCGTTCCCGCAGGAACAGCTCCCGGAACTTATACTTGGTATGTTGACAGATTCCACGTTGTTGAAAGCGGCGTAGATTCTATCGAGTTTGATGCTAACATCAAGCCCGGTACTATTACTGTACTCGGCGGCGGTGAAGGCACAACTACACCTTCTGCTTCTACAACATCCACACCTACAGGCACAAAGCCTGCAAGCGTTGATGAGAAGTTCGTTATAACTCCCGAGGACGTTACAGTCGCTCCCGGCGAGGATGCAACAATCGGTCTCTTTGCTCAGAACGGCAGCAACCGTAAGGCTGCTCAGTTCGTAGCAAGAGTAGACAACAAGAACCTCCCCATAAGCGGTGCTACTGCTACAATGAAGAGCAAGCGCTGCAACGCTGTTGCTACAAAGCCCAGCTATGAGGAGATCGAGGGCACATGGTACTGCAATACTCTTGATGAGGGCGACCCGCAGGAGATCAATACCGATGAGCCGCTCGCAAGATTCACGATCTCTATCCCTGCTGACGCTAAGGCAGGCACATATGAGTGGGCTCCCGACAGATTCCATGTCGTAGAGAGCGGCATCGACGCTATCGAGTTCGATGCAAACATCAAGACAGGTAAGATTGTTGTTACAGGCTCCGAGGACTCCACAACGGCTACCGACGAGGAAACAACAACAACTACTACCACCACAGCAACTGCTGCTGAGGGCTCGACCACAACCGCTACTGTTACAACAGCTGCTGCAGCTGACGGCAGTGTAGAGTGGAAGATACCCACAGTTAAGGCTAAGGCCGGCTCGACAGTCAAGATGGATATCGTTGTTAACGGCGATTCTGACCTTGCTGTAGGCGGTGCTCAGTTCAAGCTGACTCCCGCTTCTCCCGTAGCTTTCGCTGAGGCAGATGCTACATCTGCGGCTTATAAGGCAGATATCCAGGCAAACGCTGATACAAATGAGTTTGCTTTCGCTGAGCAGTCCAACAAGGGCACTGTTGCTTCCAACGGCGCTGTTGTTCTCTCAGTTTCCTACAAGGTTCCCGCTGACGCTAAGGGCACTTACGCTGTTAAGTGGTCTGATGCGTTCGTAAGCGATACCAACGGCAACGACATCACTTCTAAGGTAACATTCACTGACGGTGCTATCGTTATCGACGGTCCCGTTGATGGAAACATCTCATGGGAGATCCCGACTGTTCACGTTCAGCCCGGCAAGACAGCTACACTCGACGTTGTAGTAGTTGATCCCAATGCAGAGGCTATCGAGGTTGCAGGCGCTCAGTTCAATATTGACGCTAAGGCTCCCGTTGAGCTCAGCTCTGTAAAGGGCTCTGACGCATACAAGTCGGACATCGTAAACAACAAGAATGAGTTTGCATTCGGCGAAGGCAAGGGCGCAGGCGTAGCTGCCGCTGACGGCGCTAAGGTAATGACCCTTACATTCAACGTTCCCGCAGACACAAAGGCTGGTACATATCCTGTATCATGGACCGGAGACATCTACGTATCCGATACAAACGGAAATGATATCACAGCTAACGTAACTCTCGTAGACGGTGCTATCATCGTTGACGAGACCGTAAACGGCAAGGTTGCATGGACTATCCCCGAGAAGCACGCTGTTCCCGGTGAAACAGTCATCATGGACGTTCTCGTATCCGCAGGTGATGAGAACCTCGCAGTAGGCGGCGCTCAGTTCAATATTGACGCTAAGGCTCCTATCGCATTTGCTTCGGCAAAGGGTTCTGAAGGCTACAAGTCTGAGCTCACCTACAACAAGGATACAAAGGAATTCGCATTTGCAGAGGGCAAGGGCGTAGGCGTAAAGGCTGACAACGGTTCTGTTGTTCTCCAGCTCACATACACTGTTCCCGAGGACGCTGCAACAGGCGAGTATCCTGTAACATGGTCCAAGGCGTTCATCAGCGATACTAACGGCAATGACATCACTGCTGACGTAGAACTCGTTGACGGCGTTATCATCATCGATGAGCTCACATCTACCACAACAGGTGATATAAGCTCGACTACAACAACAGGCGACGAAACAACAACAACTGCTTCCACGACCGCAGGTGAGACTGAGACAACAACTGCTGTTACAGCTCCCGACGGTGCGATCATCTGGCAGATCCCGAGAGTAGAGGCTAAGGCTGGCGAGACAGTTACACTTCCTGTAGTCGTTCTCGATTCCAACGGCGTTGCTCTCCCCGTAGGCGGTGCTCAGTTCGGCGTAACAGCTGCAACTCCTATCGCTTATGATTCTATCTCCGCTCAGTCCGCTGCATATGGCTCAGACGTTATAGCAAATTCTAAGACATCCGAGTTCGCATTCGCTGACGCTAAGGGCGGCGAGAAGGCTGCTGCTGACAAGGCAGAGGTCTTCACACTCACCTTCAAGGTTCCCGAGGGAACTGCTGCAGGCGAGTATCCTGTAACCTGGACAAAGGACTTCTTCAGTGCTGCTAACTCCAAGGGCGAGGATATCTCAAGCTATATCCTTACTATCGACGGAGCTATCATAATCCCTGAGGAGACCACAACAACTACAGGCGAAACAACAACTGCTACAGAGTCCACCACAGCTCCCGAGTCAACTACAACTATTACAGTTGCTGAGGGCGCTATCGTATGGCAGGTACCCACAGTAGAGGCTGCTCCCGGTGCGGAAGCAACTCTCGATGTAGTAGTTCTCGATCCCAACAGCACAAAGCTTGAGATCGGCGGTGCTCAGTTCGTAGCTAAGGCTGACGGTGTCACCCTCACAGGCGGCACAGGCTCCGATGCATACAAGGCTGACATCACACAGGGCAAGGACGGCAACGCTAATGAGTTTGCATTCGCTCATCCCAAGGGACAGGGCGTAGCTGCTGATAACGGTGCCAAGGTAATCACACTCAAGTACACTGTACCTGCTGACGCTAAGGACGGTGACGAGTATCCCGTAACTCTCGATCAGCTCAACGCTTCCGATACGAACGGACTCGACATCACAAAGCACATCGTTGTTATCCCTGGCGCTATCAAGGTAAAGGTACCTGTATCCACAACATCTACGACCGAGACAGCTACAACATCTGCTGCTGAGTCTACAACTACTACAGTAGTTACAGCTCCCGACGGCGCTATCATCTGGCAGATCCAGAGAGTAGAGGCTAAGGCTGGCGAAACAGTAACAGTTCCCGTACTCGTTCTCGATCCCAACGGAGTAAATCTCCCGATAGGCGGTGCTCAGTTCGGCGTAACAGCTAAGGAGCCCATCGCTTACAGCTCAGCATCCGCTAAGTCTGAGGCATACGGTGCAGACCTCGTTGCTAACGGCAGCACAAAGGAATTTGCATTCGCTGACGCTAAGGGCGCTGAGGCAGCCGCTGCAAACGGCGCTACAGTATTCACACTCACTTACACAGTTCCCGCTGGAACAGCTGCAGGCGAGTATCCCGTAGCTTGGACAAAGGACTTCTTCAATGTATCGTCTGCTGACGGTGCTGATATGACAAGTCATATCATCTGCCTCGACGGTGCTATCATCATCAAGGAAGAGACTACAACAGGTTCTGAGTCAACAACAGCTACAGACACAGAGACTACAACAGCTACAGGCACAGAGACTACAACAGCTACAGGCACAGAGACTACAACAGCTTCTACAACAGAGAGCGAGACAGGCACAACAACCACAGGTACAGAGTATAATCTTCCTGAGGGTGCTAAGCTCGTAGCTGAGGTAACTCCTGTTGACGGCTTCTACTTCAACCACGATGGAAGAACATTCAACATCGGTCACGTTGACGGTCTGAAGCTCACAGAGGTAAAGGCTGACGGTACAGAGACTGCTATAACTGTTGACGCTTCACAGATCTCCTTCAAGGAGCAGGTAAGCGGCAAGGACAATCCTGCTGAGGCTTACAGAGAAGAGCAGACAAACTTCACATACATCGTTGACGTATACTACGGCGGCGAGAAGCTCATGGATAAGGACGGCAATGCTGTTACATTCAAGGCTTACATCGGTGTGAAGGGCGACTCCAACCTCGATAACATGGCTGACGCTAAGGACGCTTCCAACGCACTCGCTTACTACGCTAAGGTTTCTACTCTGGAAGAAGGCGGAGATGTAAACGCAGTAAGACTCAATCCCGATGCAAACAAGATCATCAATGACAATCCCGATCTCGACCTCGACCAGTTCGGCGCATTCCTCGTAGACGTTGATAAGGACGTATACGATGCAGACAACTGGAAGGCAAAGAAGAGTGACAGAACAATTGATGCTAAGGATGCAAGTGCGATCCTGAAGTTCTACTCTATCATGTCCGCAGGCGGCACAGACCGTCAGGCTGCTTGGAATGATTCTATTACAGGCAGACAGGAAAAGATAGCTGATTTCCTCATCAAGTAAGTCAGCATCAATAGTAGCAATAAACAAGTCGGACCTCGTGTCCGACTTGTTTTTTTGCGGTGCACAGGGGGAGAAAGGAGGCAGAAGAATGCTGCCAATGTTTTCATATTGACTTTTCATCTGAGCGATACTATAATAATAGGTGTCGGGGGAACAGCCGCTTGTCATGAGAGCAGCGAAAAGTCCGATTAGGAGGCAATCTTTTGCGGTAAAGTTGTTACTTTTGACGGGACAAGTCAGTAATAAAAATCCTAAATATTACAGAGAGGCATATTATTGATAAAATAGCATGTAATAGGTTTTACTGATTGTGAAATACATACAAAAAAGGTTATGATTAATCGTCAATTATTTTTTGGAAAAATACGTTGTTTTTCTTGACTTATTCGGTATTGTGTGATAAAATGTAGTTATGAATTTTCAGGGAAGCTATAGGCTAATTGCCGGTATTCGCTGAAAATTAAGGATGAAATGCAGATTTGGACAAAACCTGCTCTTCATCAAAAAATATGTTAGAGAGGTATAGAACAATGAAGAACTCATTATTCAAGAGAGCTATCGCTGTAGCCGCTGCTGCTCCGCTCGCTCTCACTCAGTGCCTGACTGTTGCTAATGCAGCAAGCGTTAACAACGCTGGAATCGCAGCTGTTGAGAATGAGACAGTTGCAGAGTCTGAAAAGTCCATCAAGCTGAACGGTGAAGGTGGTCTCCTTTACATCGCTCCCGGTAAGGACGCGACAGAGAAGGACTACTACATGGTTGGCAATGAGGCACTTGCAGGTCTTGAGCTGACAGGTGACAGCTACACTATCACAAAGGATTCCACATGGAATGACACTGCTCTTGGTCTCCTTACAGCTAAGGGCGGCGCAACAGGTTCTGTAAGCGTTGAAAGCGCTCTTAAGGAGGCTGCAAAGCGTGCAGGCAACTATCAGGACATCGCAAACCAGGTCATCAAGCACGTTGGCGATGTAAACTACACGATTGACAAGAACGGTGACATAACACTTACTTGCGACGTAACTGATATCGTTCCCGAGCTCACAGCCGGAAGCGAGAAGACCGTTGGCGAAGTTTTCGATGATATCGAGAAGAAGTACGCTGCATACGGCGTAAAGATCGACAAGAACACTGCTTTCAGCGATGTAAAGATCGGCGGTACATTCACTGCTGTTATCAAGGGCTCATCTCTTGATGATACAAAGGTTGAGGGCACAATCACATTCAAGTCACTCGACGGCGTTGAGTACAAGGGCACAGCTGTTATCGACTACGCTCTTGCTCAGCTCGACAAGCTCCAGAGCGACGCTAAGACAGCTATCAGCGACGCTATCAAGGCTGCTGATGCTCTTGACGGCAAGACTGAGAAGATCGCTGAGGCTGAGGCTCAGGTAGACGATTCTATCGGCTACTTCAGAAAGCAGCTCAACAGAGCTAAGAATGCTGCAAACAAGGCTCAGAACAAGACTACTGAGCTCAAGGAGTACGGTACATTCGGCGAGGCTCTTGCTGCTGCTAAGTCCAGCAGATTCGGCCAGAAGGTTGAGAAGAAGGCTAAGACAGAGATCCCCACAAGCGGTGCTGAGATCGCTTCCAAGAAGCTTGTAAACGACCTCTATGACAAGGCTGTAAACCAGATCGAGAAGAACTCCGGCTACACTGTTGATATCACAACAGCTCAGCTCGGCGCATTCGCTGACAGCCTCACAAAGGTAACAGGTCAGCTCGCAAAGGGCGTAGCTACATTCAGCGCTCAGTTCGCTGATGAGGAGAAGGACGCTGTTGCTGAGTACATCCTCAGCGAGTACGGCCTCGAGGTTACAGACAGCTACAAGACGATCGCTATCACAGCTGATTACTCTGCTGCTGATAAGGGCGAGGCCTCTGTTGACGTTAAGATCCAGAGAGTAGTTGAGGCTGTTACAACAACCACAACAACTTCTACAACAACTGAGACAACTACTGAGACTACAGCAACATCTACAGAGACTGAGACTACATCAACATCTACTGAGACTGAGACAACTTCTACAGGCACAGAGACAACTACAGGCTCTTCCGAGACTACAAGAGTTGAGCGCAAGACTGTTACAAACTACACTGTTGCAGCTAAGACAGGCTTCTACCTCAACATCGACAAGGAGTTCAAGAAGGAGCAGATCGAGTCTCTCTATGTAAGCATGGACGATGCTTATGTTTACATCAACGAGAAGGAAGAGGTCATCGGTGAGGACGTTATCACAGCTGGTACTCCCATCGAGATCACTGACAAGGTAAACTTCGGCGACCAGACACCTGCTAACGTATTCGTTTACGGTGACTACGAGTTCGCTCACAAGCTCAACCTCTACGCTACAGAGGACATTATGGACGGCGCAAGAAAGGTTCTCAGCGCTGGCGATAAGCTCGTTAAGTACAACGGCGAGGATCTCGGCATTGTTGCTTACGTAGGCGTTAAGGGCGACGGCGACCTCAACTACATGGCTGACGCTAAGGACGCTTCACTCGTTCTCAGATGGTATTCAAAGATGTCCGTTCTCGAGGATCCTGAGGAGACAGTATTCTCCAACAGCGACCAGATCACTGAGCTCGACGCTGACGGCAAGAGAGTAGAGAAGGCTGAGTACGACAAGATGCTCGACCAGTTCGCTGCATTCCTCTGCGACGTTGACAACGAGAACGCTGCTGACAACTGGTATGCACTCAAGCCAGCAAGAATGATCGATGCTAAGGACGCTTCCTTCATCCTCAAGATGTACTCCAAGGCTTCTACAGGTACAGAGCCCAACAGAGAGACATGGAACGACGTTCTCACCGAGAACTTCGCTAAGAAGGACTAAGCAAACACATTTATCCACACGCATTGTTAAGTCTGCCGTTCATACGGCGGCAGGCTGACATATAAATTATAATTATCTGAAAGGAATAATCAAAATGAAGAAGAATTCATTTAAGAGAGTAGCTTCTGCTCTCGCTATCGCAGCAGTAGCTGCTTCAGCATCTTCTATGGCTGCATTTGCAGACGAGTACAACGGTTTCGACATGGCTGACATCAACGGTTCTGAGATCAAGCCTACAGTTTTCATCTCTGTAGACGGCACTCAGGGCGGTAAGGTATTCGATACCGATATCGCTGGTAAGACAGTTGAGTGTACTCTCAATGTTACAGGCGCTGCTAACAAGTACGCTTCCACAGGTTTCCACGTTTTCTTCGACAAGAGAGTTAAGCTCAACATGGACGGCGAGTATCCTGATGTAACACAGGGTGCTGCTATCGGCAAGATCTCTCCTGGTGAGCCTGTTATCGACGATACAGACGCTAACATGAACGGTTTCTTCGCTGCAACAGCTGGTTCCAGCAACCGTGGTAACGATGGCGTTATGTGGACATTCAACCTCGTAGTTCCTGCTGATGCTAAGGCTGGCGACGTATTCCCGATCGATATCGTTTACAAGTCGTCCAAGAACGCTGAGGACCTCTTCGTTAACACAGAGGTTGACAAGGCTGGTAACCTCATGCAGGCTTACGTATTCACAAAGGGTATCTACAATCCTAAGGAGAACAACAACTTCGCTGCTTCTGCTGAGGATGTAGCTAAGTGTGCTGCTCTTGCTGACATCAGCAAGTCTGCTGACGCTTACATCGCTATCGCTGGCGGTACAACAACAACTGAGGAGACAACTACTACAACAACTGAGACTACAACAACTACAACAGAGTCTACAACAACATCTGCTACAACATCAGCTGGTTCTACAACAGCTAAGAGCACTACTTCAACAGCTAAGGGCTCTACAACAAAGGCTGCTACAAGCACAACAAAGAATCCTAAGACAGGCGTTTCCGGCACAGGTGCTGGCCTCGCAGTTGCAGGTCTTGCAGTAGCTGTAGCTACAGCATTCGTTCTCAGAAAGAAGGAGGACTAATTTAAATTAGTCGTCATTCCTAAGGAATAATCAAAGGCTCCCGAAAGGGAGCCTTTTTTTGCGTATTTGCAGGTGTGGATTTCGTCCGCACACTGTTTCTATCCTATTTTATCCCCCAGCCGTCGACGTCACCGCGTACCATAGCCCCGAACAGCCTGTCTTTCAGACCGTGGTCGTCCCGCTCGAGCTGTGCGAGTAGGGACTTCGTTCGCTTGCGGTTGGTGTGACCGTCCGCGGGACAGGCTGACTTCACCACGGGCAAGCCGTTCCGCTTGACTGCGCGCCGTATCTCGCGCTCCTCGGTCAGCACGAGGGGGCGTATCACCGCGATATCCCTGTCCTCGAGCATGGTCACTGGCGAGTAGCACCCGATACGCCCCTCCGTGAACAGGTTCATGAGGAAGGTCTCGACCGTGTCGTCGTAGTTGTGACCGAGAGCTATCTTGTTGCACCCGAGCTCCGCCGCCGCGTTGGTCAGGGCTCCGCGGCGCATACGCGAGCACAGACTGCACGGATTCGGCTCCCTGCGGACGTCAAACACTATCTCGCCTATCTGTGTCGGGACAATGACGTGCTCGGCACCGAGAGAGCGGCAGAGCTCGGTAACGGGCGAAAAATCGGTCGCCTGACCGCCGAATGCGGGGTCAATGGTCAGAGCCGTGACCTGATAGTCTATGCCGATGAAGCTCCGCAGGCGGGCGAGTCCGACGAGGAGAGCAACGCTGTCCTTGCCGCCCGACACGCCGACAGCAATGCGGTCGCCGTCCGATATCATGCGGTACTGCTGTATCGCCTTGCGCATATGTCCGAGAATTTTCTGCATATTTTTTTCCTCCGAGGGGTAAAATGTTGACTTTCTTAGTAAAATTATACCGCAAATTCAAGAAATTTGCAAATATATCTTGCAAAAACCGAATAAATGTTATATAATATAAGTTAGCATATTATGGCAGGATACGCCTGCCTGAACTGAAAGGAAGCAACATATGACAACCAAGATAGGAACGATCCTCGCTGTCACACCGCAGATGCGCAACCTGCTCATCACGCTCGGAGCGATAGCAGTCATCCTCGTTCTCGTCATTCTCCTTTTCGGCGGAAAGAGCCCGTTCATGCGCTTCATGAACTTCTTCCTCGAGGAGAACGGCGGTCAGGGCGGCGGACCCGCTCCGACGCGCGAGGGACGCTATTCGCGCCGACCTGCTGCCGCTGAGGAGACAAACCAGAAAAAGACCTCCGAGCCGATAGTCGAAATGGCGACGCTTGTACGCAAGTCCGATGACAGACTCAGAGTCATCGAGAGCACGGGTCAGCAGAAGCTGCTCGACGAGTATTACGAGCTCGTTTTCGTGACGCGCAAGGGTCAGAAGCTGAAAATTGAGTGCTCACGCGAGGCATATGACAAGATACCGTTCAATCAGCAGGGCTCGCTTACATACAAGCGCAACATGCTTGTGAAGTTCAAGTATTACGAGGATACGGTATATAACAATTGAAATGTGGGGCGGCGCTGCCGTCCCATATTTTTCTACAGGAGGAAAACATGGTTGATTTCGGAAACGACTGGGACGAACTGCTGAAGGACGAGTTCACGAAGGAATACTACCTCAGACTGCGGAAATTCCTTGTGAACGAGTACAGAACGCAGCGCATATTCCCGGGAATGTACGACATATTCAACGCGCTGAAAATGACGTCATACGAGGACGTAAAGTGCGTCATCATCGGGCAGGACCCCTACCACGGCGAGGGACAGGCTCACGGGCTGAGCTTCTCCGTGCGCAAGGGCGTAGCTCCGCCGCCGTCGCTGGTCAACATCTTCAAGGAGATACGCGAGGACGTCGGCGTGGACAACACAGGCAAGCACGGCGAGCTCACAAAATGGGCGCAGAACGGCGTGCTGCTGCTCAACTCCGTGCTGACAGTGCGTGCGAACCAGCCTCGCAGTCATCGCGGCATGGGCTGGGAGCAGTTCACCACGGACGTGATAGAGCTCCTCAACCGCCGCGAGAAGCCAATGGTGTTCATGCTGTGGGGCAGCGACGCCAAGGCAAAGCAGCAGTTCATCACGAACCCGAACCACCTGATACTCCGCGCCGCCCACCCGAGCCCGCTGTCCGCGTATAACGGCTTCTTCGGGTGCAGACACTTCTCGCAGGCGAACGCATTCCTCCGCAGCAAGGGCATGGAGGAGATTGACTGGTCGATAGACTGAAAGGATAAAACATGAAGGTAAGAGAATTATTCAAGGAAAAGACGGTTTTCTCGTTCGAGGTCTTCCCGCCGAAGAAAACGAGCACCGTTGACGTCATATACCAGACCCTCGACGAGCTGAGCGGCTTGAAGCCCGACTTCATCAGCGTGACGTTCGGCGCGGGCGGCAGCGGCAACAGCTTCTTTGCGCTCGATATCGCGTCGAGGATAAAGGAGAGCGGGCTGATACCCGTTCTGCACCTGCCGTGCATCAACTTCACGCGTGCGGAGATAGACTCCACCCTCGCGGAGGCTCAGGCTCGCGGGATAGAGAACATCCTCGCGCTCCGAGGCGACATAAATCCCGATATCCCGCCTGTCAAGGATTTCGAGCACGCGAGCGACCTCATCACCTACCTCCGCGGCAAGGGCGACTTCGACATCGCGGGAGCGTGCTATCCCGAGTGCCACCCCGACGCGGAAACGCTCGACGAGGATATCGACAACCTCAAGATTAAGGTCGAGGCGGGCGCAGACCACCTCATCACGCAGCTCTTTTTCGACAACGACAGCTTCTACGACTTCCGTGACAAGGCTGCTGCAAAGGGCATAAACGTGCCGATAGAGGCGGGAATCATGCCCGTCGTGAACAAGAACCAGATAGAGCGCATGGTCACGACCTGCGGCGCATCTCTGCCGCGCAAATTCGTCAAGATAATGCAGCGCTACGAGCACCAGCCCGAGGCTCTGCGCGATGCGGGCATAGCCTACGCGATAAATCAGATAGTCGACCTCGCGGCAAGCGGAGTTGACGGCATACACCTCTACACGATGAACAACGCCTATGTAGCGCGGAAAATCAGCGAAGCCGTCAGCGGCATCATCGAGGCATGATGACGCTCGGCTCCCTATCGAAGGCGGAAGCGGCACGATATATGGGCGTGAAGGGCGAGCCTGACGGGAACGTGCAGGCTTTGCTGGACAAGTACGAGCCCATAGTCCGCGGGAAGCTCCGCCCCGCATACGTCTACCGCGAGGCGGCAGTCAGCTTCGAGGACGGCGGAGTTCGCATCTCGGGCGTGAACGCCCTGCTCACGGGCGGGGACATACGCCGCCACCTTGCGGGCTGCGAGCGGGCAGTGCTGCTCGCGGCGACTGTTTCCGCGGAGGCTGACAAGCTCATACGCCAGACCGCTGTCATGGATATGGCGGCGGCTCTCGCCGTGGACTGCCTGTGCAGCGCGGCGGTCGAGCAGGTCTGCGACCGCGCCGAGGAGGAGATATTCTCCGAGGTGGACGCGCCGTTCAGGACGTGGAGGTTCAGCCCTGGATACGGCGACCTGCCTATCGCGCTCCAGCGCGACCTGCTGCTTGCTCTGAACGCGCAAAGGCGCATAGGACTGACGGTCACGGAGAGCTCGCTGCTCGTGCCGTCGAAGTCGGTGACGGCGATAATAGGCATATCGGCGGCTCCTCCCGAGTCGGAGTTGAAGCGCGGCTGTGAGAGCTGCAATATGCGCGGACGCTGCGCCTTCTCCGCGAACGGAGGCTGCGGACGAAAGAATTGAGAATTGAGCAGTACATCAATTCTCAATTTTTTGCATATTGTTTCCCTTTTGTAAACCTTTCGCCCGAAAATACAGCAATATCACAATAAAATGGCATTATTTATATTGATTTTGGATATTGACAGTACATATTTTAAAATGATATAATATATGTGCAGCATTAATAATAGGATAATTGCGGTCATTTGCAGACCGCTGTATCGTAAACGAACACACCTGACAGCCCGCCTCTGCGGGCAAAAATCCAGAAAAGGAGTTAAACAGATGAAGAAAACTAAGGCATTTATCTCGGCTCTTCTGGCAGTTGCAGCTACCCTCTCGCTCACTGCCTGCGGAGACGGCGGTTCATCGTCCAACCCCTACGCTGACGTTGACGTAGACCAGAGCGTAAGAGACGAGGTCAATAAGGCGGCTTCAAACACCGACCTCCTCGAGGACGTTGAGCTCGAGAACAAGACTATCAAGTGGATGGCTACATGGGACATCAATCCCGACGCTTCGGGCAAGAACAAGCCTACAGAGCTCGTTGTGTTCGAGGAGAAGTACGGCGGCAATATCGAGTACCATCAGGTAACATGGGAGAACCGCTATGAGAAGCTCGCCGAGTCGATAAGCAGCGGCGAGGGCATCGACTTCTTCTGGGCAGGCGATATGGACGCATTCCCGAAGGGCGCCGTAAGAGGTATGTTCACCTCCGTGGACGACTACATCGACTTCAGCAAGCCGCTGTGGAAGGACGTCAAGGACATGAACGACAGTATGCTGTGGAACGGCAAGCACTACCTCGCTATCGTGCAGTCCACAGGCGACAAGGTTGGCGTCGCATACAACAAGAAAACTATCGAGGAGGCTGGTCTCGATGACCCTGCCGAGCTCTACTACGACGGCAAGTGGGACTGGAACACATTCGAGTCGATGCTCCAGAGCTTCGTTGACGTCGACAAGCAGCACTACGGCATCGACGGCTGGTGGTTCGAGTTCGGACTCATGAACACCACAGGCGTTCCGCCCGTAGGCATCAAGGACGGCAAGCTCGTCAGCAATATCGGCGACCCCGCTATGGAGCGCGTGCAGAACTTCCTGTACGACCTCAACCAGACGGGCTGCATCGCTATCGGCGTAGGCGACTACGGCTGGACTGCTCACCCCGAGTTCGTAGGTGAGGGCAAGGTGCTCTTCTATCCCGTTGGTCTGTACGAGTTCTACACCTCGCCCGACCAGTGGAAGACCAAGTACGGCGACGACGCATTCTTCGTTCCCATGCCTAAGGATCCCGAGTCCAAGGAGTATTACATACCCGTCGGCATGGAGGCTTACACCTTTGTTAAGAACGGCGGCAACCCCGAGGGCGTTGCGAAGTACCTCGACTGCAAGCGCTTCTCCATTATGGACGAGGACACCAAGGCTGTTTCCGACAAGCAGTTCCGCGAGGACTACGGCTGGACGCAGGAAATGGTAGATATGCAGCACGAGATGCAGGAGCTTGCGGACGCAAACGCGTTCTTCGACCTCTCATCGGGCGTATCCAAGGACTGCGGCGACCTTCTCGACCAGAATCTCCGCAATACCGCAAGAGGTACACCGTGGAACGAGACCTATGACGCGATATATGCTACATTGCAGACATACATCGACGAGGTCAACGAGAATCCCATAATCAGCGAATAACAGCTGATGAGCTTCGGAAAATAACAGCGGGGATAGGGAATTAAACTTGTAAGATATTGCTAACGTTGTGAAAATGACTTGCAAACAAATAAGAAATATGCTATAATAATTAAGTTAGAACAGTATGTTTGTCAGAAAGGAGGGTATGAAGTATGGAGACAGTTCTTGTAACGGGCGGCTGCGGACTCATCGGTCAGCATATCTGCTCGGGTCTGCTCAAGAAGGGCTTTGCCGTGGTTTGTGCTGATGTTGAGCCAAACCCATATAATGAGGGAAAACTGAATTACACCTTTGTACAGGTCAATCAGGCAGATAAGAATGGCTACGCCGATATCTTTGAGAAATACGAGATAAGTGTTCTGATTCATGCCGCTTGCACAGTTGATAACGATTTCGGACCTATCGTTACCGATAAGGAGCTTGATATTGCCAAGCAGTGCGATAAATTCATTTATCGCTATGCTATGACGGAGAATGTACGCAAGGTCGTACTGGTGAGCACTTATCAGGTGTACGAGTTCCCCAAGACCCGCGAGCCTATCAGAGAGGATTCTGATATCAAGACCAATACCAATTATGCGATGCTCAAGTATAACTCGGAGAAGACGCTCATATCCGAAATGCAGCACCATAAGGAAGTCATGTGCTGTATCACGAGAGTTGCTCCCGTTTATACCCTGAATTTCACCGATAACCTTGTGGCGAAGATAACCGACCCCAAGGACGGCTCAAAGTTCGTATACGGCAAGGGTCAGTACGGATTCCAGCTCTGCTGTGTACACAATCTGGTAGACTTCATCCTCTGCTTCGTAAAGAACGCCGATGATATGAAGGACGCAGGCATATACAACATCAGCGACAAGCTGCTGACTACTGCTGCCGATATCATCACCTTCATGCGTGAGAACCACCACCTCGGCACTGTTGTGCAGAAGTCGGGCGGCGGCGCTATGACGAAGCTGAAGGGACTTTTCGGAGGCGGCAAGGAGGAAAAGACCAATTACCGCTATCTCGACCTTGCAAAGCTCGAGTACAACAATATGCTCGACACCACAAAGGCGTCGAAGCTGACGAATTTCCGCTGGGATATACACAACACGAAGTAACAAAACAGCCCTGAGTTTTACTCAGGGCTGTTTTTAGTGAATAGTGAATAATGAATAAAGAATAGTGAATAATTGCGGTGTCCGCTTACGCGGACAATTTTTATAAATGTAGGGACGGCGTTTCGCCGCCCGCAAAATGCCTGTATAACGGCTTATTCTACCACCGTATAGTTGTCCGCAGCGTTTTCCTTGGTGGCGTGCTCGGTGACGCTGAGCACCTTCACCTTCAGCGGCTTTGTGCCCATATTTATCTCGATGATGTCGCCGACCTTCACGTCGTAGGACGCGCGCGCCGCCTTGCCGTTGACGACTATCTTCTCGGCGTCGCAGGCTTCATTCGCGACGGTGCGGCGCTTGATGAGGCGCGTCACCTTGAGGTATTTGTCGAGTCTCATTGTATCCCTCCATAAATAAACGGGGCGGAAAGAACAACTTTCCGCCCCTTGTTATTACTTCTTCTTGGAAGCCTTCTTAGCGTTGACAGCCTCCTTGAGACCCTTACCTGCCTTGAAAGCGGGTGCATTGCTGGGCGGGCAAACCATCTTCTCCTTAGTTCTGGGGTTGATGCAGGTCTTCTTGCCTCTCTTGCGAACCTCGAATGTACCGAAGCCTGTGATAGCAACCTTGTCGCCCTTTACGAGAGCTTCCTCGATAGCTGCGAGAGTAGCCTCGAGAGCAGCGCCGGCGTCCTTCTTGGTGCAGTTTGCTTTATCAGCGATTGAATTGATGAGTTCTGTCTTAGTCATTTGAGTGTTCCTCCATAATAATTTTTTTAGCCTTGTCCCAGTAAATATCGAGCTTTTCGATAGGGAGGTCCTTCATATCGAGACCCTCCGCACTCACCAGCTGTTCTGTTACAGAGAACCGTTTGATAAACTTGTCTGTTGAAGCCTTGAGAGCGAGCTCGGCGTTGACACCGAGGTGACGCGCGGCATTGACGCACGAGAAGAGCAGGTCGCCCATTTCCTCGTCAATATTCTGCGTATCTCCTGCGGCAACAGCTCTTTCGAGCTCCGCCTTTTCGCTGTCTATACAAGCCATAGCGTCCTTGGCGCTTCGGAAGTCCATACCCGCGCGCATTGCACGTTTACCGACCTTCTGCGCCCTCATGAGCGACGGGAGAGACTTAGCGACCTGATTCAGTGTATCGGTGTAGGTCTCCTGACCCTTTTCGTCCATTTTAATAGCGTCCCAGTTCTTCAGCACCTCCGCAGTTGAATCGGCTTTGACCTCGCCGAAGACGTGGGGGTGACGGAGAATGAGCTTCTTGCATATCTCGTCGCAGACGTCGTCGAACCTGAACGAGCCTGCTTCTTCTTCTATCCTGCAATGGAAGACCACCTGCAACAGTACGTCGCCGAGCTCTTCCCTCAGCAGGGCAGTATCACCGAGATCGATAGCTTCTACAGCCTCGCAGGTCTCCTCAATGAAGTCGCTTCTGATAGAGCTGTGGGTCTGTTCCCTGTCCCAGGGACAGCCGCCCTCACCTCTCAGGAGCCGCACGATATCGAGCAGATCGCTGATAGAGTAGTTATCTTTTTGCTGATATTCGACCATGGGATTAGCACTCCTCTAATAATACCCCAAAATCCGCGAAAAATCAATATATTTCGCAAAAGTTTGTGCTTTTTGCAGAATTTTGAGGTGCTTTTTTATATGTTTTGCCTAAAGAATCGACGTATTTAGGCGGTTTCAGAAGGGCCTGTCGACGAAACCGACCTTATGATAGGCTTTCGAGACGATGCGGCTGGATATCTTCATCGCCTTTTCGGCGCCCTTGGTGTAGCAGTCCTTGAGGTAAGCCTTGTCCGCGATGAGGCGGTCGAACTCGGTGCGCACGGGCTCGAGACTGTCAGCAACAGCCTCGCCTACTGCGAGCTTGAAGTCGCCGTAGCCCTTGCCTGCGAACTCAGCCTCGATAGCGGCGTAGTCCTTGCCTGTCACGCAGGAGTAAATGGACATAAGGTTGTTGATGCCGTCCTTGCCCTCGCGGAATGCGACCTCCGCCTCGCTGTCGGTGACAGCGCGCTTGAACTTGCGGATAATTGTGTCCTTGTCGTCGAGGATTAGGATGCACGCGTTGGGGTTCTCGTCGGACTTGGACATCTTCTTTGTCGGGTCTTGGAGCGACATTATCTTCGCTCCGACCTCGGTGATGTACGGCTCGGGGAGCTTGAAGAAGTCGCCGTAGCGCTGATTGAAGCGCTGAGCGATATTTCTCGCGAGCTCGAGGTGCTGTTTCTGGTCAACGCCCACGGGAACGAGGTCGGCGTTGTACGCGAGGATGTCCGCCGCCATGAGCGAAGGATACGTGAACAGACCAGCGTTGACGTCATCGGGGTGCTTCTGGCTCTTGTCCTTGAACTGCGTCATGCGGGACAGCTCGCCGAACTGCGTATTGCAGCAGAGCAGCCAGTTGAGGTCATTGTGGGTGTGAGCGTGGCTCTGAATGAAGAGGATAGACCTCTCGGGGTCGAGACCGCACGCCATGAGCAGCGCATATGCCGCGAGAGTATTCTGACGGAGCTTTGCGGGCTCCTGCTTAACGGTTATAGCATGGAGGTCAGCGACGCAGTAGATGCAGTCAAACTGCTCCTGAAGCGGGCTCCAGTTTCTGACAGCTCCGATATAGTTGCCGAGGGTGAATGTGCCTGTCGGCTGGATAGCGCTGAAAATGAGCTTTTTCTCGTCCATTTGGTGTACTCCTTACTTGCCTGCCTTGCGTGCTTCCATATCGTCCTTGAGCTGGCAGTTTCTCAGCTCTGCGAGAACGCGCTGGTAGAGCACGTAGAGGGAGCGCTTTTCTGGCTCTGTCTCTGGGATAAGACCTGGCTGGAACTCGACCTTGTATGTGCCGTTCTTTGTGAGGAGGTACACATACTGCGTTCTGCCCTTGGGGAGGTCATACTGCTTGGTCTTTTCAGCCTTGGGGATAATCTGTGCGGAGTTGACAACGAGAGCGTTCGCAGCCTGAACGAGGTTCCTGTAGCGCTGGGAAGCTCCCACGTATTCGCCGCCGTTGTTGAAGTAGAGGTTGGCAGCGCCGTTGATGAAGCAGACCATAGTCGTGAGGATATTGCCGGGCATGGGCATATCTACTACCACGCCGTAAACGTCGTTCTTGCCGAACTTCATCTCGAAGAAGTTAGCGGGGAAGCTGAGAGCCTGAGCTCTTGTCATCAGGTATTTCTGTGTAACAGGGTATCTGTCTGTAGTTGCCATATTTGTGATTCCTTTCAGTTTGGTAGTTATATTTGTGAGCCGTTAGCTGTCAGCCTTTAGCTCGCGGTATCGCCTTACGGCGATGATATCTGAATTTGTCCGCGTCAGCGGACACCATAAGCTAACGGCTAATGGCTCGGATGATTAGTCGAGCATATTTCTCGTCATCTTGGCGAGGATATCCATGCCCTTCTTTATCTGCTCGTTTGTGGGAGTGGAGTAGTTGAGGCGGAATGAGTGGCTGACCTCGTCCTCTTTGATGCTGAACGAGTTGCCGGGGACTACCGCTATCTTGTACTCCTGAACAGCCTTTGTGCAGAAAGCGTTCATATCGCAGCTCTCGGGGAGAGTGCACCATATGAAGAGACCGCCCTCGGGCTTTGTGTAGCTTATCTTCTTGGAGAAGCCGTTGTCGATGTAGCTGCACATCAGGTCGCACTTCTCTCTGTATATGCCGCGGAGCTTGTTGAAGTGAGCCTCGCGGTCAACAGTGGTCATGAAGCGGTGCGAAACGACCTGCGCCCAAATGTTGGAGTGGACGTCCGCGACCTGCTTGCAGACAACTATCTTCTGGATTATCGGCGCGGGAGCCGAAACATAGCCTGTTCTGAAGCCCGAAGAGATGAGCTTGGAGAAGGTGCTGGAGTAGATTACGCGTCCCTCGGTGTCGAGGCTCTTTATCGTGGGGACGTTCTCGCCTGCGAAGCGGAGCTCGCCGTAGGGGTCGTCCTCGAGGATGATGAAGTCATAGCGGCACGCGAGTTCATATACAGCCTTGTGCTTAGCGAGCGACATTGTGCGTCCTGTCGGGTTCTGGAAGTTGGGGATGAGGTAGAGTATCTTCACATTCGGCTGAGTTTTCAGCGCGTCCTCGAGCTTTTCGAGGTTGATGCCGTCGTCCTCCATTTCCACGCCGACGAGGTTCACGTTGTAGGAGCGGAACGCGTTGAGCGAGCCGATGAAGCTCGGCGACTCCACGAGGAGGGTGTCGCCCTCGTTGAGGAGAACCTTACATGAGAGCTCGTTTGCCTGCTGACCGCCCGACGTGATGATGAGGTCGTCGAATTCCTTGTGGAAGCAGCCCTTCTCGGTCATCCAGCCCTTGAGGAACTCACGCAGAGGAGTGTAGCCCTCGGTAACGCTGTACTGGAGCGCGAGGATAGGGTCGTCGCGCAGGAGCTCCGCCGAGATCTCGGCTATCCTCTCCTTGGGGAACGCCTCGGGAGCAGGATTGCCCGCCGCGAAGGAAATTACCTCGGGGTCTGCGGTGAACTTGAGTATCTCACGAATAGCGGAGGCTTTCAGACCGCTTACCTTGTCGGAAAATTTATATTCCATGTATATTACGTCCTTTCAAATAATCATAGCTTACAATAAGCCACCTAACATTATACCATATTATAATAAAAAAATCAACAGCCGCGAGGGAGAAATTTCCGTTTTGTTTATATATACCGCGAAATCGGCAAAAGCTCTTGATTATTCACAGCTTGTGGTGTATAATGTATTTACAATACCATATGAGGAGGTCATGCGGTGAGAATGAAAAAGCCGCTCTCAGCAGCGCTTTCGCTTGCAATAGTGGTCGCAGCTTCGGAATATTACTTCATTAGGAGCTCTGTACTCTCTAGCGGCGGACAGACTGCCTATGCCTATAATGAAGGTGCGGATAATCCGTATAATAAACAGGATGATAAGATAGTTGAGTATGACGGCAAGAAATGGGTACAGCCGAATGAGTGGAACACCCCCAAGATAGATCCTCGTGACTATAAGGGCGGCATAATGCTCTTTTTCGATAAGATAGGTCTCGAACCCGAATACGCGAAGGGAAAGGTACAGCGCGTATATTTCAGCGTGGTCGGCGTGGAGGAGCCTGTCAATATGATGCGCTTTCATTTCTTCTATGATACGCGTCTGAAGGTGCGTGAGAACCCGAAGGGCGAGGTGGTTACGGCGGGTACTTCGGTCGAGGGCTTCACGACGGGCTCGGTCATGGTCGAGGAGGGGCAGCTCGAATTCTACGCCTACTCGGAGGAGAGATCGGTTCAGAAGGGCAGTATCTTCACAGTGGACTTCGTGGTCCCCGAGGACGCCGACAGCGGCGAGGTCTACCCCTTTGGTATCGTCTATGTGGTCGACGACGTAGGAAAAGACCTGTTCATCGACCGCGCCCAGAGCGAAGCGGGCAGGCTGCAAATGACCTATGTGTTCACGAAGGGGTTGCACAGCGACTGGATAAAGATCGCGGGCGAGAAGCGCAAACCCGCTCTCATGCTCGGCGACCCCAACGGTGACGGGAAGGTCGACGCGAAGGACGCCACCTTTGTTCTCGGCGAGTACGCACTGCGGTCGACGGACGGAGTCACGGAGCCGCTTCCTCCTGAGATAGAGACTGCCGCGGACGTCAACGCGGACGGCTTCATCGACGCAAAGGACGCCTCGTCTATACTGGCGTACTATTCGTACATCTCCACGGGCGGAACGGGCACAATGGAGGATTTCCTCGCAAAATAAACAGGTATGCTGTGTAGGGGCGCATTACAGCAAAGCTGCATATAGCATCACAATCCAAATCGAAGATTTGGTGTGCTGCTTATCCGTGCGCCCGCAAGCCGTTATCATTTTCTCGGGCGAGCGGAACTCGCCCCTACAAAAAATGTAGGGGAGTTTTCGGGCGTCCGTTTTCCTTTTGCCTCATAATTTGCTGCCGCGCGGCATATCCTGTATGGAATACGGACGGGAGGCGCGCGATGAAGAAGCAGAACATACTGAAAGGCTCGATAATACTGATGATATCGGCGGTGGTGGCGAAGGGCTTCGGCGCGCTGTTCAAGATACCGCTGACGAATCTGCTCGGCGGCGTGGGAATGAGCTATTTCAGCTGCGCGTACAGCTTGTTTCTGCCCGTATACGCGCTGACCGTGACGGGCTTGTCCTCGGCGGTCGCGCGCATGACCGCACAGAGCGCCGCCTTCGGTATGTACGCCAACATCAGACGCATACGCAGCACCGCCCTGCTGCTATTCACGGGAGTCGGGCTCGTCGGGAGCGCGGCTGTATGGCTGCTCGCGAGACCGTTCAGCCTGCTGTCTACGGGCGGAGCGGAGGCAGTCCCCGCGCTGATGATGATAGCTCCCGCGGTGCTGTTCGGGTGCGTGACGGCAGTGGAGCGCGGCTATTACGAGGGCATGAGCAATATGTACCCGACGGCGCTTTCGCAGGCGGCGGAGGGCGCGGTCAAGGTCGGCGCGGGGCTGTGGCTGTGCGGCTTTGTGAACTCCCACGGCAGCGTGATAATGGCGCGCTTCCCCTCCGTGACCGACATACGCGCGCTCTCGGCGGCAGCGGGCATACTGGGCGTATCGCTGTCCTCGCTCGGAGCGGTGCTGTTTTTCGCAGTTTTAGCGCTGTTCCGCCGACCTCTCCGCGGAGGCGAGAGCCATATGCAGTCCCGCCGCGGGATAGCCCGCGAGCTTGCGCTGACGGCTCTGCCCGTGGGGGTGAGCTCCGTCGTGACGAACCTTACCTCGCTCGTGGATATGTGGACGGTCATCGCCTGTATATCGCGGTTCGGCTGCGGCAGGGGAGTGCCCGCCGCGGTCGCTCCCGAGGACGTCCCGAACTTCGTCTACGGCTCGTTCGCGGGGATAGCTCTGACGGTGTTCAATCTCGTGCCGTCGGTGACGAATATGCTCGGGAAGGGCGCGCTCCCCGCAGTGACGGCGGCGTGGTCGTCGCGGGACAGAGCCGCCCTCGAGGCGGGGACGTCGCAGGCTCTCGTGACAGCGGCAGCGATAGCGGTGCCGTCGGCGTTCGGGCTCGGAGTCCTCGCGCCCGAGGTGCTGCACCTGCTGTTCCCGCTGCAAAGCGACGAGGTGGAGATATGCATATCGGCACTGCGCCTGCTAATGGCGGGAATGGTCTGCCTGTGCCTGTCGTTTCCTGTATTCAGCCTTTTGCAGGCGGTCGGCAAGCCCTCCGCGCCGCTCAGGGTCATGCTTGTGGGGACAGCAGTAAAGCTGGCGGGCAATCTCGTACTCGTGCCGCTCATGGGAGCTGACGGCGCGGCGGTGTCGACCTCGGTCTGCTACGCGGTGATACTGGCGGTATCGCTGACGGTCTACGTCAGCGCCTCGGGAGCAGCCCTGCCCGTCGGAGCGCTGCTCAAGGTGCTCTACGCGGGAGCTATGTGCGGCGGAGCTGCCTACCTCGCGGACGGCATATGCACCCGCGCGGGAGCCGCTCCCCTGCTCGGGACGGCAGTCTCCATAGCCTCGGGAGCGGCGATGTATCTGCTCTCGCTCGTCCTGCTGTCGGTGAAAAGACCGAAGAAGCAGATGCTGCCCGATACTTGACATGGAAGCCTCCGTTGTGGTATACTAAGGGAGCGCGAAATGCGCCCATACAATCTGAACGGAGGCTCATACTATGAGAAGATATAAAATCACCGCGCTCCTGCTCTGCGCGGCTATGGCAGTGACGGCGGCAGTCGGCTGCTCGGACGGCAAAACTGACAGCAGGTCTGCGTCGAGGGTCGGGACGACCGTTGAAGCGGGCAAGAACGAGGGCGTCGCGGACAACGAGGTCAGCGCAGCTGTCTCCGAGAAGGCGAACGCCAACGAAACAGGCTTCACACTCAACAAGGTCATCGACGGCGGCACACGCACCGACAAGGGCGAGCGCTACCTCTATCTTGACATAACCATTGATAACGCCACGGACAAGGCATACGAGCTCAACACGCTCAATAACTTCTACCTCCTCTTCAGCGACGGCAGCGAGGCGCACTACGACGTCCGCACTCAGCTGTATGCCGCGAAGAATATGTCACGCTACAGCCCGAACCCCTTCAGTGTTCCCGCGAAAGGGCAGTTCAGCGGAGTAGTGGGAGGCTTTGCGGTCAGCGAGGACGTGAAGGACTTCACTGTCTGCTTCTTCCCGACTCTCGACAACGAGCAGAAGAAGCCCGACGTAGTAAAGGTAGCTGTTACGGAAAAGGATATCATCACCATTTCTGATAATAAGTGAGTGCGCGGGCAGACAGCGCATAATATAAAGAAAAACGGCTATCCGAAAGGATAGCCGTTAGTTTTCGTGTTTTGTGTCAGAATCACTCTGCAGAAGGAGCGCCTACGGGGCAAACACCTGCACAAGCGCCGCACTCTACGCAAGCGTCAGCGTCGATAACGTATTTTCCGTCGCCTTCCGAGATAGCGCCAACAGGACATTCGCCTGCACAAGCACCACAGCTAACACAATCGTCTGAAATCTTATATGCCATAATCAAAGCACCTCCGTAGATTATTCGGGAGCCTCCGCTCCTCTGATTCTTATTTTAACATATGGGCGGAGAAAATCAAGATATATTTGTTAGTATATACTTACCAATGATGAAGAATAGCCGAAAACGTCGTTCTATGCTGAAACTTAGACATTTGTCAAGCGCGTTCGGGCTGTTTGCTTTCGGGAGCAACTGACGGCGATATTGTCCGAATGGTGTCTGCGGAGCGGAAAAGGCTGACAGTTGATTCAACTTGACATTTTGTACACTGTTATAGTATAATATATGTGGCATATCGGGCTGTGTGACCCTCTCGCACACCCGAAGAATACAGGCACGAAAGGAGTTTTTTACTATGAACAAGCTGAAAAGAGTCCTCGCAGGACTCGCGGCTGTCTCGTTATTCGCAGTTTCCGCCGTCTCATGTCAGAGCAAGGAGACCTCCGAGAACAACAGCCACTACAAGGAGGAGGACGAGTTCACCGTCCCCGCAGATGAGGCGGAGCTCAATGGTCAGAGCGGAGTCGACATCAGCGGGCAGGAGATAGTATGGCTCGCCGACTACGACATCAACCCCACCAACAACAACGACCGCTCGGTAGCGCTCTCGCTCTTCGAGGACGTATACGGCGCAAAGGTGAAGTTCGTGCTCGCGGACTCGAACGAGAAGTTCACCAAGCTCGCCGCGATGATACTCTCGGGCGACGAGGTGGATATGTTCCCCTACGAGTGGGACGCAGTCCCGAACGGCGTGGTCAAGGAGCAGTATGAGGCTCTCGACCCGTACTTCGGCGCGCTCGGCATGGAGGAGGACGGACTGTGGGACGATATGTCCGACGTGATAGATATGTTCGAGTACAACGGTCAGCACTACGTCGTGCCGTTTGACGTATCAGACCCGCTCGTTATAACCTACAGCCGCAAGATGATGGAGGAGGAGGGGCTTGACGACCCGTATGAGCTCTACCTCGACGGCAAGTGGGACTGGAACAAGTTCATGGAGATGATGGAGTCGTTCGTATCGGGAGCTCCCGAGGGCACGACCCGCTACGGCATCAACGGCTGGTTCGGACAGGCGATAATCCAGTCGACGGGACACACCGTAATCAACTACGACGGCACAAAGTTCGAGAACAATATAGACGACCCGCAGATAGAGAAGGCGGAGCTCCTCATGCAGGACATCGCCTCGAAGCACCTCTATCAGCCCGAGTGGATAGGCTACTTCCCCGACACGCACAATACGCTGTTCTTTGCTATGGGAGACTGGGCGCTCGGCACGTCGAACGCGAAGAATCCCGACTCCGACCTCATGGTAGTGCCGTTCCCGAAGTCACCCGATGCGGACAGGAACTACCTCTGCTGTAACTATGCGGCGAAGATGCTGGTTCGCAACTCGACGAAGGGCGAGGCTGTTGCGACGTACATCAAGTGCGAGCGCGTGGCGGCTACTCAGGAGGAGTACAGGAAGATAGCGAAGCAGAAGGCTCTCGTGGAGGAAAAGACTGCGGCGGGCAAGACTAAGTCATTCGTGACCGAGGAGCAGTACGACGCGCTCAAGACATTCCTCGACCCGAGCAAGGTAACTCCGATGTTTGACTTTGCATACGGTATGGGCGACAGGATGAACGGCGACGGCGACTACACCTACGAGACACGCGGCGTTATGAACAACCTCACGCAGGCACTGCTCGAGGGCGACTCGCACGTTGATTCGTGGGCGACTCTCCGCGATTCGTGGACGGGCGTCATCGACGAAGAGGTCAAGCGCTTCAACGAAATGAGATAACTGTAGGGGCGGACTCGTGTGTCCGCCCTTATTTTATGGGATTTGTGAAAGAACCATTGTAGGGGCCGCCTTTGGCGGTCCGCGAGTGTACGGGTGATTTGGCAGACGCCCAAAGGTTGTTCTGTATTTTCTTTGTGCAAAACTCACAAATCGAAGATGATTTTTACAGCAATGTGTAAAAATTTCCGAAAGTGCGTGACTTTTTTAAGTGCTTGTGTTATAATGTTATCAAAGGAACATACCTTTGTTAAGATATAAACATAAAGGATGGGAAAGAGTATGGACAACAGAAGACGTGTCACACGTAAGGTGCTCAGACAAAGACAGCTGGGAGCGCTTGCAGTCATAGCGTTCATCGTGCTGATGTTTGTTGTGCTTCTCGCAAAATGTACGAAGAATATGGGAGATGAAGGCAGCTCGAAGGCTGAGACTACCACCACTACCGTCGCTACCACTGCGGAGACCGCTCCGCCCGTGGAGACAACCGAGGCTACCACGACCGTCGCCGTGAATCCCAAGGCGTCGAACGTCAAGCTCTCGAAGCGCGAGCTTTTCCTTGATATAGGCGAAAGCGACGTTCCCGTGATACAGAGCTATCCCGACGCGGGCACAGGCGAGTCCGACGAGGTGTGGAAGTCCATGGACCCGAAGATAGCTACCGTTGACAATCTCGGACACATTACGGGCGTATCCAAGGGACAGACATTCATTGTCCTCAGCTTCAAGAACTATCCCGACATTGAGATAGAGATAAAGGTCAACGTAGGCGGAGCAGTAGACGCCGCTGTCGTTACGACCTCCAAGCTCAATTCCGACGACCCGCTCGCTACCACGACTACTACCGTAGCCAATGCGGGACTGGCTTAAAATTGCGATATCGGTGCCGAACACAGTGTGCGGCACCGATTTTTTTGTCCGAAATGAATAAATACGGGAAAAATTTGAAAAATCTGCGAAAAACACTTGATTTTTCCGTTTTCACGTGATATAATACTATATGATGATAGTTAGACTAAAGACCGGAAGCTTCCGGTCTTTCGTATTGTATCGGGAGAAAGCCTCCCGACGGCTATTGGAACAGCTTGAAGGGAAAGGAGAGAAATACCGAATGAAGCTGAAAAAGTTCGGAGGAACAGAGCAGAAGGTATATGACCTCGTGAAGCCGATAACGGACGAGCTCGGCTACTACCTCTGGGACGTCAACTACGTCAAGGAGGGCGCGATGTGGTATCTGCGGATATTCATCGACTGCGACGAGGGAATAACCATTGCGGACTGCGAGCGCGTGAACGCTCCCGTGAACGATATCCTCGACGAGGTCGACCCCATACCTCAGCAGTATATGCTCGAGGTCGGCTCTGCGGGACTCGAGAGGGAACTCCTCAGGGAGGAGCACTTTGAGGTTTGCGAGGGCGACAAGGTAAGAGTCCGCCTGATACGGGGCATAGACGGAGAGAAGGAGATATGCGCATACCTCGTGGGTGCGGACAAAAACGGCGTGACCGTGAAGAATGAGGACGGCACTGAGCGGACGATACCGCTCGAGGACGTGGCGTTCGTCAAGCTGTGGTTCGATTTTGACTGAGCCGCGGAAATTAATCAAGTTCAACGTAAATATAATATAAACGGAGGAAAACACAATGGAAAACTTTTTCGAGGCACTTAAAATGCTCGGCGAAGAAAACAGCGTTGAGACCGACCTGCTCATCGAGAAGGTAAAGTCGGCAATGCTCAAAGCCGCCAAGAGAGCATATCCTCACAGCGAGGACAGGATAAGAGTCGAGATAGACCCTGCACAGAAGAAATTCGCAATGTACATCGTTCAGGAGATAATCGACGACGAGCCTATCGACGAGAACGAGATAAACATCGACGTCGCAAAGACTATCGACCCGAACGCTATGGTCGGCGGAACGATACTCAAGGAGATAGACATCTCCAAGCTCGGCAGAATGGCGGCTCTCTCGGCTAAGCAGTCGATAAAGGGCGACCTGCGCGAGATAAACCGCGAGCAGATGCTCGGCAAGTTCGAGCAGAAGGAGCACGACTGCATCATAGCTACCGTATCGCAGATAGAGCCCGGCAGAGGCACTGTCACGGTCGAGTATCAGGGCACAGAGCTCTACCTCTTCAAGAACGAGCAGATACCCGGCGAGGTGCTCGAGGAGGGCAAGCAGGTAAAGGTCTACATCACAGGCATCGTAGGCAAGACCAAGAAGCCTATCGTAAAGATATCGCGTACTCACAAGGACCTCGTAAAGCGCCTGTTCGAGCTTGAGGTGCCCGAGATATACGACGGCACGGTAGAGGTCAAGTCGATATCGCGTGAGGCAGGCTCGAGAACGAAGATAGCCGTATGGTCCAAGGACGCTAACGTAGACGCTGTCGGCGCGTGCATAGGACCTCAGCGCTCGCGTATCACCGCTGTAGTGAACGAGCTCAGCGGCGAAAAGATAGACATCATCCCGTGGAGCGAGGATACAGCGGAGTTCATCACAAGAGCCCTTGCTCCCGCACAGGTGCTCAAGACGGTCGTTACCTCCGAGGAGGAGAAGACCTGCACCGTTATCGTACCGAACAATCAGCTCTCGCTCGCTATCGGCAACAAGGGACAGAACGCAAAGCTCGCGGCTAAGCTGACGGGCTTCAAGATAGACATCAAGCCCCAGTTCGATAACCTCACGGGCGACGAGGCTCCCGAGCTCGCCCCTGACTATGCTCCGCCCGTAAAGGAGACATACGAGGAGGATATCCCCGAGGAGACAGAGGCTGAGGTGTCCGCAGAGGAAACGGCTGAGGAAAATGATGAAGCCTAAGAAGATACCCATGAGAATGTGCCTCGGCTGTAACGAGATGAAGCCGAAGAAGGAGCTCATGCGCGTGGTGAAGTCTCCCGAGGGCGATATAAGCCTCGACTTTATCGGCAAGAAGAACGGCAGAGGAGCTTACATCTGCAAGAGCACCGAGTGCTTCGATAAGGCGCGCAAAGCCCGCAGGCTCGAAAAGGCATTCTCATGCAGGATAGATGAGAGCGTTTATGAGGTGATGGCTGATGAACTCAGAAAAGAAACGGAAAACGGCTGACCTGCTGACGATATGCATCAAGGCGGGCAGGGTGGTAAAGGGTTTTGACAGCTCGATGGACGCTGTCAGGGACGGCAAGGCATTCTGCGTGCTGACCGCCGCCGACGCCTCACCCAAAACTCTCAAGGAAGTGGATTTCGTGTGCGGCAGGTACGAGACCGTACACCTTCGGACCGAGCTCGCAAAGGACGAGATGGGACGGCTCTGCGGCAAGGAGACCGCAGTGATAGCTGTCTGCGACAAGGGCTTTGCGGACGGGTTCATAAAGAAGATACAGAAATAACACCTCAGAAGTGCTGATATAGATTACACTTTTACGATAATTGGAGGTACTGCAACATATGGCAAAAAAGATAAAACTGAGCGATGCAGCGAAGGACCTTAACGTCGCTTCGCAGGATATAATCGACCTCTTCGCGGAGAAGGGCGATACCAAGAAAAAGGCTTCCACGGGTCTGACCGAGGACGAGATGAACGTTGTCCTCGAGCACTACACAAAGCTCAACGCGGTTAAGTCATTCGACGAGTATTTCGCTTCCAAGAGCGACCCGAGACCCGAGCGCAAGGAAGAGCCCAAGCCCGAGAAGAAGACGGTCAAGAAGAAGGACGCCGAGGAGAAGCCCGCTGCGGAGAAGAAGACTGCGGCTAAGGCTGAGAAGGCGGAGAAGTCCGACGAGGCGAAGGCTGCTGCTCCGAAGAAGGAGAAGAAGGCTGCGGCTGAGAAGCCTGCCGAGAAGCCTGCAAAGGCTGCCGAGAAGCCTGCAAAGCCTGCCGAGAAGCCCGCTGAAAAGCCCGCTCCGAAGGCAGAGCCCGAGAAGAAGGCTGAGGCTCCCAAGGCTGAAAAGCCCGCAGAGCCCGCAAAGAAGGAGCCCGTAAAGGCTCCCGAGCCGCCCAAGCCCAAGAAGCCCGAGAAGAAGAAGGAGCAGGTCAAGGCGCGCGACAGAGGCGAGAGCTCGAAGCTCAACACCAGCTTCTCGTCCGAGACGGCTTCCACGGCAACACAGCGCCGCACCGTTGATACGAGAGGCAGCTACGTAGACCTCGACAAGTACAACGAGCGCTACGACAACATGGCAAATTCCAACAAGCACAACGAGAACTACAGCTCGAAGAAGCAGAAGATAAACCAGAAGTCCCAGCAGAGGACTCGCCAGCAGTTCAGCAAGAAGGAGTCCGAGGCAGAAAAGCTCAAGAGACTCGAGCTCGAGCGCGCAAGAAAGCAGCAGCTCAAGGTAATGATACCCGAGAGCATAACTGTAGGCGAGCTCGCGACCCGTCTGAAGGCGACAGCTACAGACGTAATCAAGAAGCTCATGGGACTCGGCGTAATGGCTGCGATAAATCAGGAGATAGACTTCGATACCGCGTCCCTCGTAGCTGAGGAGCTCGGCGCAAAGGTAGAGAAGGAGGTCATCGTCACCATCGAGGAGCGCCTCATCGACGACACCGACGACGACGATACAAACCTCCAGCCGCGCTGCCCCGTAGTAGTTGTTATGGGACACGTTGACCACGGCAAGACCTCTATCCTCGACCGTATCCGCAACGCTCACGTTGCCGCGGGCGAGGCAGGCGGAATCACACAGCACATCGGTGCTTATCAGGTAAACGTTCAGGGCAAGGACATCACCTTCCTCGATACTCCCGGACACGAGGCGTTCACCTCCATGCGTGCAAGAGGCGCGAACATCACCGATATCGCTATCCTCGTAGTTGCCGCAGACGACGGTATCATGCCGCAGACAGTCGAGTCCATCAACCACGCTAAGTCCGCGGGCGTACAGATAATCGTCGCTATCAACAAAATGGACAAAGAGGGTGCAAACCCCGACAAGATAAAGGAAGAGCTCACCAAGTACGACCTCGTATGCGAGGACTGGGGCGGCGACGTAATATGCGTGCCCGTTTCGGCTAAGACAGGTCAGGGCATCGACGAGCTCCTCGAGAACGTCCTCCTCGTTGCAGAGGTGCAGGAGCTCAAGGCTAACCCCGACAGACTTGCGAAGGGTACAGTCATCGAGGCTCGTCTCGACAAGGGCAGAGGTCCTATCGCGACCCTCCTCGTGCAGAACGGTACTCTCAAGCAGGGCGACGTCCTCATCGCAGGCACAGCCGTGGGACGTGTCCGCGTGATGACCAACGACAAGGGCAGAACTGTCAAGAGCGCAGGTCCGTCCGTACCTGTCGAGATAACAGGTCTTGCGGAGGTACCGAGCGCAGGCGACATCTTCAACGCTGTTGAGGACGAGAGACTTGCCCGCGAGCTCGTTGAGCAGAGAAAGCACGAGCAGAAGCAGGAGCAGTTCAACCAGTACCGCAAGGTAACGCTCGACAACCTGTTCAGCCAGATAGCCGAGGGCGAGATAAAGGAGCTCCCGATAATCGTCAAGGCGGACGTACAGGGCTCTGTCGAGGCTGTAAAGCAGTCGCTCGAGAAGCTCTCGAACAACGAGGTAAGAGTAAGAGTCATCCACGGAGCGGTAGGCGCTGTCAAGGAGAGCGACGTAATGCTCGCGAGCGCGTCCAACGCTATCATTGTAGGCTTCAACGTTCGTCCCGACCCTGTTGCGGCGGAGAATGCGGAGCGTGACGGCGTGGATATCCGTCTGTACCGCATCATCTACGACGCTATCGAGGAGATATCGACCGCTATGAAGGGAATGCTCGCACCGAAGTTCCGCGATGTGGAGCTCGGACGCGTGGAGGTCCGTCAGGTATACAAGATATCGAACGTCGGCATGGTAGCGGGAAGCTACGTGCTCAGCGGCAAGGTAACAAGAGGCTGTCAGATACGAGTAGTGCGCGACGGTATCATCATCGCGGACGACAAGATATCGGGTCTGAAGCGCTTCAAGGACGACGCGAAGGAAGTCGCGGAGGGCTACGAGTGCGGAATCAGCCTTGAGAAGTTCAGCGACGTCAAGGAAGGCGACATCTTCGAGGCATACACCGTAGAGGAGTACCGCGAGGATTAAGAAAGAGTAACGATAGAGTAATATCGGGAGCCCAAAGGGACTGTGTCCCTTTGGCAGGGTGTGGGACGGAGTCCCACGAACCAAGGATAATGAAATAATATAGGGATAAACCAAAAAGAAAGCCGAGGCTATCTCGGCGAGAGGAGGATCACTTCAATGGATGCAGAGAGAATGAGCAATGCGGATATGATACAGTATTGCGACGAAGCGCTGGCATGGGAGGATTTCGGACCGATAGACATCTTCTTTTTCGAGTCAGTAAAAAAGATCCTGCTCGGTCAGTGCAGCCCCGTGGAGCAGGAGGAGGACTTCCCCAACGACCTCATGGGAGTAGAGCGCCCCGTGCGCGACGTCGAGCTCGAGCCCGAGTATGACAAGTTCGCGGACATATTCTATGAGGAGGGCGACGAGGAGCTCCCCGACTATACCAAGGTCGAGTCGGACGTGGAGGACGCCAAGGAAGGCGAATACTTCGACGGCGAGGAAAAGAAAGAGGAGCAGCACGCCGAGACCGAGGACGGCGGCTTCACCGTAAACATCTGAGAGAGGTAAGCTATGCCTAATTTTAAGAACAGCCGTATGGCAGAGGACATAAAGCGCGAGATGACGGCTATCCTGCGCGAGCTCAAGGACCCGCGCATCGACAAGATGCTCACCATAGTGAGAGCAGACCTGTCGGGGGATATGTCGAGCTGCAAGATATATGTCTCGAGCCTTGACGGCATGGAGCGTACAAAGGAGTCGGTCGCGGGACTGAAAAGCGCGGCGGGCTTCATAAGGAGAGAGCTTTTCCACCGCCTCAAGATGAGAAAATCGCCCGAGCTGACGTTCGTGGCGGACAACTCTATCGAGAGAAGCGCTGAGATAAGCAAGAAGCTGGGCGACCTGCTTGACTGACAGATACCGAAAGAGGTGCATATATGTATATTGGTTTCAGTGAGACAGAGACCTTCCTGCGCAACTGCGAGGACGCGGTCATAATCACTCACCAGAGTCCCGACGGCGACTGTATCGGCGCCGGCTTCGGACTGAAGGACATTCTCGCGGAGCTGGGCATACGCAGCCGCGTGGTGTGCAGCGATGAATTTCCCTCACGATACGATTTCATGACGAATGTCGGAGCGGGCGAGGATTTCGAGCCCAAGACAATAATCGCAGTCGATATCGCGGACGTGAAGCTCATGGGCAGATATGCCGAGATATACGGCGACAGGGTGCAGCTCTGCATCGACCACCACGAGTCCAACAAGGACTACGCGGAGAAGACGCTGCTGCGCGAGAAGGCGACGGCGGCTTGCGAGATAATCTACGACCTCGGCAAGTACATGGGCGTGAATATTACCAAGCACTGCGCGATGTGCCTGTACACGGGAATAGCCACGGATTCGGGCTGCTTCCGCTACGACTGCACCACTCCCCGCGCGCACGAGATAGCTGCGGAGATGAAACGCAGCTACGACATCAATTTCGCGAAAATAAACCGCTATATGTTCGAGGTAAAGAGCCTCGGCAGGATGAAGCTCGAGGCAAAGGTCTCGGAGCTCATGGAGGAGCACCTCGGCGGCAAGCTCGCGATAGTTGCGGTAACACAGGACATGATGAAGGAGCTGGGCGTAGGTCCCGACGAGCTCGAGGGCTTTGCTCCGCTGACCATACAGCTCGAGAACACCGAGGTCGGCATACTCATGCGTGAGCGCGAGCCGAACGTGTACAAGTGCTCATTCCGCTCGGCTGACGCTGTCAACGTGTCGACGATATGCCAGACCATAGGCGGCGGCGGTCACGCAAAGGCTGCGGGCTGCACGGTCGAGGGCGAGCTTGAAGAGGTCAAGAAAATGCTGATAGAGACCGTAAGAAAGGCGCTCGGCTGATGAACGGCATACTGTGCGTGAACAAGCCCGCGGGCTTCACATCGTTCGACGTCGTCGCGAAGCTGAGAGGCATACTGCGCGAGCGGCGGCTCGGTCACGGCGGCACGCTCGACCCCATGGCTACGGGGGTTCTGCCCGTTTTCGTGGGTACGGCGACGAGGGCGTGTGACATCATGCCCGACAATACCAAGAGCTACCGCGCGGGCTTCCGATTCGGCGAGACGACCGATACGCAGGACGTCACGGGCGAGGTGCTGACCCGCTCGGATACGGCGGTCGGCGAGGACGCGCTGAGAGCCGTGATATCCGAGTTTATCGGCGATATCATGCAGCTCCCGCCCATGTACTCGGCGGTGCAGGTGAACGGTCAGAGGCTTTACGACCTCGCCCGCAAGGGAGTTGAGGTCGAGCGCGAGCCGCGCCCGATAACGGTGTACGGCATCGACCTCGTCAGCTACGACGAGGCCTCGCGCGAGGGAGCGCTCGACATCTCCTGC
>SAMEA3663299__coassemble_180_pt1 | contig 35800 bp, 29 predicted proteins | sample SAMEA3663299__metabat2_low_PE_032 | metagenome-assembled genome bin SAMEA3663299 (sample SAMEA3663299) | pig gut metagenome | biome: pig gut; feature: pig-associated habitat; material: faeces | place: China | collected 2013
TGCGGGGCTCTGCCCTCGACCCGCAAGCCTTTGAAAAGGCTTGAGCGAAACTTTTGGTTTCGCGCCGTAATTGATTCAAAACGGTGGATACCTCCGCGCAGGTGGTATCGGGGACACCGTCCCCTACATATCAGTCCCCGGTAACGTCCTCGACTATCTGCCGAAGCTCGTCCACGCCCTCGAAAGTCATCGACGAGAACGGTATCACGTGGATATCGTCAAAGCAAGGTATCTCGCCACGAAAAGCCTCCATGCGCTTCTCGCGCTCCGTCTTTTTCAGCTTGTCCGCCTTCGTCAGTACTATCACAAACGGCGTCTCCGTGTCGATGAGGTAGTTTATCATGTCAACGTCGTCCTTCGTCGGAGCGTGACGCATATCCACAAGCATGAACACAAGCCGTATATCGCGGTCCGAGCCGAGGTAGCCCTCGATGAGCCCCGACCAGCGCTCCTTCTCCGACTTCGCGACCTTCGCGTAGCCGTAGCCCGGGAGGTCCACAAAGTAGATATCCTCCAGCCCGTAGAAGTTTATCGTTGCCGTTTTTCCCGGGACTGAGCTCACTCTCGCGAGGTTCTTGCGGTTGAACAGCTTGTTTATCAGCGTGGATTTGCCGACGTTGGAGTGTCCCGCAAACGCTATCTCCTTGCGCTCGGGAGCGGGTATCTGGGAGAATTTCCCGTATGCGGCGACAAATTCCGCCTTGTTGTAGTTGAGCTTCACGGTCATCCTCCTTTGCTTGTCAGTTTGCGGGAGCTGCCGCCGACCTGCGTCCTGCGGGTCTGCCGCGCTTGCGCTTGACGGGCTGCTTTATCAGCGCCGTATCAAGCACCGTTGCGAGGTCGTCCGCGTAGACGAACTCTATCGCGTTCTTCACGATGTCGTCGACCTCCTCGAGGTCGGGCTTGTTGGCAACGGGGATTATCACCGTGCCTATCTCAGCCTTGTACGCCGCCATGGTCTTCTCGCGCAGTCCGCCTATCGGGAGCACCCTTCCGTGGAGGGTTATCTCGCCTGTCATAGCCACATCGGCGCGTACAGGAGTTCCCGACAGAGCCGATACCAGCGCTGTAGTCATGGTCACGCCCGCGGACGGTCCGTCCTTGGGGACTGCTCCCTCGGGAGCGTGTATGTGAATGTCGTTTTTCTTGTAGAAATCAGGGTCTATGCCGTACTTGGCGGCAACGCTGCGAACGTAGCTCACCGCTATCTTCGCGCTCTCCTTCATGACGTCGCCGAGCGAGCCCGTCACCTCTATCTTGCCCGTGCCCTTCATCACGATGACCTCGAGCGGCATGAGAACTCCGCCGACGCTCGTCCACGCAAGTCCGTTGACTACGCCGACCTGGTCCTTCTGCGAGAGGAGGTCGGGCAGGTACTTCTTCACGCCGAGCCAGTCCTGTAGATCCTTAGCTTTGACTGTCACGCGCTTTGCTTCGCCCGAGGCTATCTTCTTCGCAGCCTTGCGGCACAGCGAGGCGATGTACCTCTCGAGCGTTCTCACGCCTGCTTCCTTGGTGTAGAACTGGATTATCTCATGTATCGCGGCGTCCTCTATCTTGAGCTGCGTACCCTTCAAGCCGTGCTCCTTGAGCTGCTTGGGTACGAGGTGCTCGCGCGCGATGTGGAACTTCTCCTCCGCGGTGTAGCTCGGCAGCTCTATCAGCTCCATACGGTCGAGCAGCGGCGCGGGTATCGCGGAGACGTCGTTCGCTGTCGTGATGAACACGCACTTGCTCAGGTCGAACGGCACCTCTATGAAGTGGTCGCGGAAGGCGTTGTTCTGCTCGCTGTCGAGCACCTCGAGCATAGCCGACGACGGGTCGCCCTTGATGTCGCTGCACAGCTTGTCTATCTCGTCGAACAGTATCAGCGGATTTGCCGAGCCTGCCTGCTGGAGAGCAGTCATGATGCGTCCCGGCATCGCGCCTACATAGGTCTTTCTGTGACCTCTTATGTCAGCCTCGTCGCGCACGCCGCCGAGCGAAACTCTCGCGTACTTGCGTCCCATAGCCTTCGCTATCGACTTCGCGATAGAGGTCTTGCCTATTCCGGGAGGTCCCGCGAGGCAGATTATCTGACCCTTTATCTCGGGGTTGAGCATATGTACAGCAAGGAACTCGAGTATGCGCTCCTTGACCTTTTTCAGTCCGTAGTGGTCCTTCTCGAGGATGTCCTCTGCCTTTTCCATCGACAGCTTCGCCTTCGTGTACTTGTTCCACGGCAGGTCGAGCACGGTGTCAAGGTAGTTCTTGATGACGAACGCCTCCTGCGACGACGGCGGCAGCTTGCCCAGCTTATCCGCCTCCTTCAGCAGCTTTTCCGTGTTCTTCTTGTCGAGCTTGAGGCTGTAAATGTCGTTGATGTACTCGAACACCTCGTCGCCCTCGTCCTCGCCGAGCTGCTCCTGTATTATCCTCATCTGCTCGCGGAGATAATACTCCTTCTGTCCCTTGTCTATGCTGTTTTTCGTCTGCTCGTTGATGAGGTTCTCGAGCTCGAGTATCTCTACCTCCGACGACAGACACGCGAACAGCACCGACAGCTTGTTGAGGATATTCGTCTCCTCGAGAAGCGTCTGCTTGTCGCGGTAGTTGAGGTTGCAGTTGAACGTCACTGTCTCGAACAGCTTGTAGGGGTCGTCCTGCGTCATCACCGACGTCAGCAGCTCCTTCGGCATCTTCGGGAAATACTGCGAGTAGCGCTCGAATATGTCCTTCACGGAGCGCATGAGTGCCTCCGCCTCGACCTCGTCTACCTTTGCGCGCGAATACGTCGGCATACGCTTGACCTCTGCCTTTAATGTGTCGCCGTCGTCGATGAGGCGTATCAGGCTCGCCTTGTACACGCCCTCAACAAGCACCTTCATGATGTTGTCGGGCAGCTTCAGCACCTGCTTTATCTCCGCAACTACGCCCACCTTGTACAGGTCGGACGCCTTCGGATTGTCGACGTAGGTCTCGTGCTGTGTCACAAGGAAGAGCTTCCCGCCGTCCTTCAGCGCCTTTTCTATCGAATCTACGGACTTCTGACGCGCTACGTCGAAGTGCATCACCATTTTCGGGAATGCGACGAGTCCGCGCATAGCTACGGCGTAGAATATATTGCCGTTGTCTGTATTTTTATCGCTTTTTCTTGTCTGTTCCATTTTTCACCTAATCCCTCTGGTATCGGTATTTGCCTGTTTTCCGCGGTCTTTACTGAAAAAGCCTACGGTTAAAGTATATTATAACATATATTTTTGAAAAAAGCAAGCCGCGCGTGATAACAATGCCGTTTGTATTTTTGCGGGGCGATGTTGGCATCGCCCCCTACATCACGTTCGGCAAATTATTCTGTGAGGTGCGGACGCCCAAAGGGCGCCCCTACAGAATGTCTCCGCAAACATTCACGGATTTGCGGGCGGCAGATGCTCCCCACAAAAGCTCCAAAAAATTCTCCCAAAATATTGCATTCCCATTTTAAATATGGTATAATTGTAATGTTTTGAATATGCATTCTTTCTTGCGAAAGGGGAAAATTATGAAACATTATCTCGAATCCACCGAATCCGTCCTCGCCGAGGTCAAGAGCTCCGCGCAGGGTCTCTCCGCCGACGAAGCCGCAAAAAGACTCGCCGAAAACGGTCAGAACAAGCTCGATGAGCCTCCCAAGCCTACGCTCCTCGCTCGCTTCATCGAACAGTTCAAGAACCCGATGATCCTCGTCCTCATCGCTGCCGCGGCTATATCTGCGATAACAGGTATAATCTCCGAGGGCAAGCTTGAAGCCGACGTGTTCATTATCCTGTTCGTTGTCATCGCGAACGCCGTTCTCGGCGTATATCAGGAGAATAAAGCCGAATCCGCCATTGAGGCTCTCCAAGCTATGAGCGCCGCTCAGAGCAAGGTCTTCCGCTCGGGTGAGCTCGTCGTTATCCCGAGCTCAGAGCTCGTTGTAGGCGATGTAGTCGCTCTCGAGGCAGGCGACAATGTCCCCGCGGACTGCCGAATCCTCGAAGCAGCCGCTCTCAAAGCCGAGGAATCCGCTCTCACGGGCGAGAGCGTGCCCTGCGACAAGTGCAGCGACGTCCTCACAGGCGAGGAAGTCCCGCTCGGCGACAGAAAAAATATGCTCTACATGGGCAGCAGCGTCGCATACGGACGCGCCGAGGCTGTCGTTGTAGCAACAGGTATGCAGACCGAAATGGGCAAGATCGCGGGCGCTATCGCCAATGCTGACGACGACGAGACTCCCCTCCAGAAGAGCCTCACGCAGCTCAGCAAGATACTCTCCGTTGCCGTTCTGCTCATATGCGTGATAATCCTCATAATCAGCGTCATTCAGATGCTCGTCAAGAACGGCACTATCACTCTCCCCGACTTTCTCAACGCCTTCATGATTGCGGTCAGCCTCGCTGTTGCGGCTATCCCCGAGGGCCTCGCGGCTGTTGTAACTGTCGTGCTCTCCATAGGCGTTACCAATATGTCCAAGCGCGGCGCCGTTATCCGCCGCCTCACCGCTGTCGAGGCGCTCGGCTGCGCTCAGGTAATATGCTCCGATAAGACGGGTACGCTAACTCAGAACAAGATGACCGTCGTTGAGGAGTCCACCAGCGATAAGCTCCTCCTCGCACGCGCTATGGCGCTCTGCTGCGATGCTCAGCTCAACTCCGACGACACCGTCGCGGGCGAGCCTACCGAGGCTGCTCTCGTTGCCTATGCGAACAAGTGCGGACTCAAGAAGTACGAGCTCGAGGCTGAGACTCCCCGCGAGGCTGAGGCTCCGTTCGATTCGCTCCGCAAGATGATGTCCACTGTCCACAAGACCGCAAACGGCTATATACAGTACACTAAGGGCGCTCCCGACGTTGTGCTCGGCAACTGCACAAAGATATTCGACGGCGGCGCTGTCCGCGACATCGACGACCACGACCGAGAGCATATCCTCGCTGAAAATAAGGCTATGGCGGACAAGGCGCTCCGCGTGCTCATGGCGTCATACCGCGAGTACGACAGCCTACCGCAGGACTGCTCCCCTGCCGCTCTCGAGCATGACCTCATCTACATCGGCATGACGGGCATGATAGACCCCGTCCGTCCCGAGGTAAAGCCCGCTATCGCGCTCTGCCAGTCCGCAGGCATACGCCCCGTTATGATTACGGGCGACCACAGAGACACAGCTGTCGCTATCGCCAAGGAGCTCGGTATCCTCGGCGAGGGTCAGCAGGCTATCACGGGCGCTGAGCTCTCGAAGATTCCCGATGACGAGTTCAACAGCACAGTTCAGAACTACAGCGTTTATGCGCGTGTTCAGCCCGAGCACAAGGTGCGCATCGTCAACGCTTGGCGCAAGAAGAACATGACCACTGCCATGACGGGCGACGGCGTCAACGACGCTCCGTCCATAAAGAGCGCCGATATCGGCGTAGGTATGGGCATTACGGGTACCGATGTCACCAAGAACGTCGCTGATATGGTGCTCACCGACGACAACTTCGCCACTATCGTCGGAGCTGTTGAGGAGGGCAGACGTATCTACGACAATATCCGCAAGGCTATACAATTCCTGCTCTCGAGCAACCTCGCTGAGGTCATCTGCATCCTCATAGCGACACTCGGTCTCGGTAAGCTCACAGGCGGCTCGTTCGTAATCTTCGGACCTGTTCACCTCCTGTGGATCAACCTCATCTCCGACTGCTTCCCCGCTGTCGCTCTCGGTATGGAGTCCGCTGAGCCCGGCATCATGGACAGAAAGCCCCGCAGCAGCAATTCCCACATCTTCTCCGACGGCCTTGGAGTCAACCTCCTGTGGCAGGGCTTCATTATCGCGGTGCTCACCCTCGTCTCCTATGTAATCGGTGCGCAGACCTCCCCCGAGGCGGGCACGACTATGGCGTTCATCACGCTCTCGGTCTGCGAGATGCTCCACGCGTGGAATATGCGCAGTCTCAGAAAGTCAATCTTCGCTATGCACAGCCACAACAAGATGCTCATTTTCTCAATCGTGCTCTCGTTCGTGCTCATTATCCCGATACTCTTTATCCCCGCGCTCCGCGGCGTGTTCTCGCTCGCTAAGCTCGACGCTATGGAGTACCTCTACGCCTTCCTCATCGCCGCCGCCATTATCCCGATAGTCGAGATAGTAAAGGCTGTGACAAGAGCTGTAAAGAAGTAAATATCAACTGTGCGGGTACACGTTGTGTGCCCGCAATTTATGCAAAAAAGGAGTTTTATGGTTAGATTCTTCAAGTCCCAGCCCGTGCTCGTCATCGCGTTCATCGCGGCGGTAATCACGATGTTCTTCGTGCCGCCCGACAGTGAATACGTCGGCTACATAAACCGCACCGTCCTCATCGAGCTGTTCGCGCTCATGATTGCCGTTGCGGGCTTCCGAAGCGTCGGCATCTTCGACAAGGCAACCGATATCATGCTCAAAAAGGCGGGAACGGCGCGGCGTATCGCTCTCGTGCTCGTGCTGCTGTGTTTCTTCTCGTCCATGCTCGTCACAAACGATGTCGCGCTCATCACCTTCGTGCCGCTCAGCCTCATGCTCTTTGCCTCCGCGAAGGACGAGAAGCTGCGTATCCGCGTCATCGTCCTCGAGACGGCTGCCGCGAACCTCGGGAGTATGCTCACTCCCGTCGGCAACCCGCAGAACCTCTACATCTACGACGTGTACAAGCTCACGGCTATGGACTTCATCCGCACGATGCTTCCGTCGGGCATTGCCGCTCTCGTGGTGCTGGTGCTGCTCACGCTCATCATCCCCGCGGAGAAGTGCGGTGCTCCCGCCGAGAAAAAGGCGGAGTTCAGGCTCGTACCCACTGCGGCGCACTCCGCGCTGTTCGTGGTCTGCCTCATGACGGTGCTCCGTATCGTCCCCGACTGGGTCTGCCTCATCGCCGCAGTCGCTGTCTCGCTCATTTTCGACCGCGGTCTGCTCCTCAAGGCTGACTATCCCCTGCTCGCGACCTTCGTCTGCTTCTTCGTGTTCGTCGGCAATATCGCCCGCATCGGCGCTGTCAGCGACTTCTTCCGCGGTATCCTCGCAGGGAATGAGCTCGTCGTCTCGCTCCTGCTCTCGCAGGTCATCAGCAATGTCCCCGCCGCAGTAATGCTCTCGGGCTTCACCGACAAGGGCACGGAGCTCCTGCTCGGCGTCGACCTCGGCGGTCTCGGCACGATAATCGCCTCCCTCGCAAGCCTTATCTCGTTCCAGTTCTACCGCAAGACCGAGACTGCGCGCACGGGACGCTACCTGCTCACGTTCACGGGCATCAGCATGATTCTGCTCGTGCCGCTCCTCATACTCAATATTTTCATCCTTTGACAAAAAAGCCGCAGAGAGCCTTCGCTTCTCTGCGGCTGCTTTGCTTTTTGCGGCGGCTCGCGGACTCAGCCGCGGGACGCCTTGTCCTCCTCGAGAGTCTCCGCCCACTCGCGGCTTATCGCCTCATTCTTGCGCATTGCCGAGATAGGAGCGGCAAGCGCCTGAAATACCATGCTCGTGCCTACGCTGTCGGAAACGTAGTTGGCGGTGCGCTCCTTCGATATGCCGACACGCTCCGCGACCTCCACTGCGTCGATGTTCGCGCCGATGAAGAGGAACTCCCAGCCGAGCTCTTTCTGCTTCCCGATGAGCTTCTTTATCTCCTTGTAGGTGTACCTGCGGCTCGCGTTCTCCATGCCGTCCGTCGTGATGACGAACATCGTGTGCGCGGGGACGTCCTCGGGACGCGCGTACTTGTGGATATTGCTGATGTGCTTCACTGCGTCGCCTATCGCGTCGAGCAGAGCCGTGCAGCCGCGGACATAGTAGTCCTCCTCGGTCATTGGGCGTATCTCCGAGAGCTTCACGCGGTCGTGTATGACCTCGCTCTCGTTGTCAAAGAGGATAGTGGAGACGTATGCCTCGCCCTCCTCCTTCTTCTGCTTCTCTATCATGCCGTTGAAGCCGCCTATCGTGTCAGCTTCAAGTCCGCCCATAGAGCCGCTCCTGTCGAGTATGAATACGAGCTCGGTGATGTTGTTGTTCTTTTTCATAGTTATTACCTCCGTTGGAATGGTCTGTGGTTTCCCTGTGACTATATCATACCATTTCCAGCGGCGGCTGTGGTCGCCTGTCAGGCGACATTTTTTATCCGCCGATGAGCGGCTGGTCAAACTCGAAAAGAGCCTCGTTTATCTCGATGATGTCGTAGCGCCCGTGCGTGATGAAATACTCGATTATGATGTCGAACTTGCTGCTGTGCGAGAGCGCAAAGCCCGCCTTCATCAGCATATCCCGCGTCTCGTCGATGGAGAGCTCCAGCGCCGCCGCAAACGCAATGACCGTTATCTTCTTCGGCTTGTAGCCTACGTCGCTGCGTATCTTCGAGAACAGCTTGCGGTCAATGTTCGCCTTCTTGTAGCACTGCGCGTCAGTCAGCCCCTTTTCGTCTATCTTGCGCAGAAGCATCTGCGAGAAGCTCTCGTCTATCTGCGCCATTGCCTCCGCGAGACCGTCGGGGACGGCGGATTCCTCGCACACTGCCTCATTCAGCTGCGCCGCCATTGGCATTGCTGCTGCCATAGCCGACGCCCCGCCCATGCTGTCGGACTTCGCGGCTCTGCTGAACAGACGGAAATGCCGTCTGCTGGTGTTGTCAGTGTGCTCGGAGACGTAGTTGTCGTCCACGAAGCGGCGGATATCCGCGTACAGCTTCTCGCTGACAAGGAGCGAGCCGCGGTCAAATACGACAATGTATATCATCATGTCGTGCTCCGTGAGAAAGTCACTGCACGTATCCATTGCCACGCGCAGCGCCTCCGCGCGCGGGTAGCCGTATGCTCCCGCCGATATCAGCGGAAAGGCTACCGTCCCGCAGCCGTGCTCCTCGGCGAGGCGGAGGCTCTCGCGGTAGCACGACGCAAGAAGCTCCCGCTCGCCGCAGCTGCCGCCCTGCCATATCGGTCCGACGGTATGTATCACGTACCTCGCGGGCAGGTCGTAGCCGCCCGTTACCTTGGCTCTGCCCGTGTCACAGCCCCCGAGCGTGCGGCACTCCGCAAGCAGCTTCGGTCCTGCGGCGCGGTGTATCGCTCCGTCAACTCCGCCTCCGCCGAGCAGCGTGCTGTTAGCCGCGTTGACTATAGCGTCACACTCCATTTTTGTTATGTCGTTCCTGACTATCGTTATCGGCATGGTGTTACCTCCCGCGTTTTTTATGGTCTTATTGTAGCATATTTCATAGAAAATAGCAAGCAAGGGCTCTGCCCCAGCCCTGTAGGGCGACATATCCCACCGGACGCCCAAAGGGCGCCCCTACAAAATGCTGCCGCATATATATTCGATAGGCGCGGGCGCACGGAATGCGACCCTACGAGTCACAGCAGCTTATGGGTCAGCTAAAAATGTCATTTGCCACTTGCTTTTTTCTCTGCGTTGTGGTATAATTATTACAGTTATTTCCGCAAATTTTAACTCTTTATGACAAAATCTTTAAAGGCGGGTGTATTATGAAGCTCGATGATCTCACTTATGAAAAAATCCTCGGTCTGCTCGGCAGCTCCGTCGACGCTCTGATAGTCGCTGACCAGACTACCGACGAGTACAAGGCTGTCACGCGCAAGGGAGTCTTCCTCGACGTGCTCGATGAGAACGGTACCTATACCGACCTCGTAAAAAAGCTCTGGTTCCACCTCAGCAACTCCGAAAAGGATATCACCGAGGAGTATCAGGTCTTTATCCCCAACCTCGGCAAGTTCGTCGGCAAGTACAGCAAGCGCCTCAAGCTCAACGTACACGATATCACGCACATCGTGCAGATGACTATCCACCCCGTCGAAGGCTCGGGACAGTATGTCTTCGTCCTTGATGAGCTCGACGATACCGCCTGCGATGATGACTCCGAGACACAGAAAAAGGTCAGCACTATCCAGAATATCTACCTCTTCACCATGTGCTTCGACCTCGTCCGCGACACCACAAGCAGTCTTTCCCTCACCGAGGTCTCCGACGATACAATGAACTATCAGCTCAGCTACACCGCTTGGCGCGATATGATAGTCAACATGATATGGAAAAAAGACCAGGAGAAGTTCATGGAGCGCTCCTCGCCCGAGTACCTCCGCTCGCACTTCGAGCCAGGTCATATGGAGTCCTTCGACTGCCAGATGCAGAACCTCGAGGGCGTGTATATCTGGGTCAAGCTCATCTTCAGCCGCATCGAGACCTCCAACGAAAACGACTTCCGCTTCGTATACATGGTGCAGAATATCCACGAGGCGACCGTCTCGATGAAGGCTACTATCAAGCACTACGAGGAGCTCGCCTCCCTCGACCCGCTCACCAAAATATACAACCACGGACGCATCGAGACCGAATTCTACAACGCTATCGAGAGAAGCCGCAAGGAAAAATTGTCTGCGGCTATGCTGATGATAGATATCGACTACTTCAAAAAAGTCAACGACGATTACGGTCATGCCGTCGGCGACTCTACGCTGACCCACTTCACGCAGATAATCCGCGATGAGCTCACTCGCTTCGATTCAGCCTTCGGACGCTGGGGCGGCGAGGAGTTCGCTGCCGTCGTTTACGGTATCACAGACGAGGAGCTCTACGCTCTCGCTGAGAGTATCCGCCGCTCTGTCGCTGCTGCCGAATTCGACGTCGTCGGCTCTGTTACGTGCAGCGTCGGTGCTGCTATGCTAAGGCGCGACGATGTCCTCGAATCGTGGTTCGAGCGCGCTGACCAAGCCGTCTATGCCGCCAAGTCCGAGGGCAGAGACAAGGTCTGTATGCTGTGAAGCAGCTCCTTGCAGTCATATTACCATTTCGGAGGCAAGTTCATAATGAATAAAAGTTCCGCAAAGGGAGCGGTCATCAATAAAAGGTATATAAGGCTCCTGACAGGGTCAGCAGCGCTTCTGCTGCTCCTCTCTGTCGGGAGCGTTCTGCTTCTCGGCAGAAGCGTATCGCTGGTCTTTCATATCAATGACCCCGATATGCAGAAAAAGAATTGGGAGGGTTCTTTCTATGAGGAAGAAACTCGTGAAATAATCCAGACAAAAAAACGGTCGGATATCAATGCGATATCCGACCGCTGTTCTTTTTTATTCGCCATATGTGACAAGCTGCCAGCCGTCCTCTTCATCAAGAGCGAGCCACCACTGATAGTCCTCTATCGTGCTGTCGGGCTCGAAGTCGGTGCAGTCATCGGAGGTGTAGAAATTGCTCAGGAACTCCGCGACCTGCGTGTACTCCTTGCCGTCCTTCTCCCTCATCTTGACAAGTGCCTCGTCAGTGCTGCTTGCGTCGCCTGCATAGCGCAGCGTGGTCAGCGTGCAGCCCTCGAATGACGCGAACTTGCACTTTACCTGTATCGCTATATCGTTCAGCTCGTCCTCCGAGAAGAGCTCGGAGCTGCCAAACTCGACCTCTGCCTTGTCCCTAATCGAATCGTCAAGGTATTCCTCGAGAGTGATGCCCTTTGTCATTATCTCATCGGCTGCGTCGGTATCGGCTATGTAGCGGATATGCCACGGCTCGTAGGCGTAGCCCGTGATGTGCTCCTTGCCGTCAAGATAGCGGAGTATGAAGCCGTGAGCAGCGAGCTTTTCATGTATCTTTTCCCATATATCGGGGTGCTTCATCATTTCCTCGTTGAGGACGATGTCCTCGCCGTCGATGATGAGGTACAGGTCGAGCGCGAGACCTGTGTGATGCTCGGAATAGCCGACGGGAGCTACGGTCTTTGCGGCGTAGTCTGCGCCGTAGTCTCTTATAAAGTCGTCCATTATCCTCTGCTGCTCTGCAAGGCTGCGGCGGGCAGAATCAAGGTCTACATATATTCCCTCAGCCTCGAGCTCCTCCTTGAGCCTGAGATACTCGACCATTGCCTTTCTCTCGACCTCGACCTCGTCGCCGACTGAATTCGTGAACTTCACCGTCTCGATAGAATCCTCCCAGCCATCGGGCAGAGCGTGCAGCTTGTTGACGAGCGCCATGTAGTCTATTTCCTTCTTCTGCGCCTCCGTGGTCGCCTCGGTCGACACGGAAAGTGTCGAAGCCTCCGTGGTCTCGGCAGAGCTGCTCTCCGACGTGCCCTTCTTGCCTCCACAGGCGGTCAGTGAAGCACATATCATTGCGAGTATGGCTGCGGTACAAATTATCCTTTTCATTTTTCTTTTCCCTATCCTTTTTCATCCTTGATGTCGTCTTCGGGCAGCGGGTCGCTGTCCGCGCGCTCCCTCTCGTACTGCTTTGCTTTGAGCACCATGCTTTCGAGCAGAGCCCTCGGGACCCTCGGAGTCTGCCCTGAAAGCGCTTCGAGAGCGCGTTTAATATTCTGTTCTTCCATTTAAAATATCCATTCTTCAAGGCAGGCTCCGTTTTGCGGAGCACGTTTGTTAATGATTCTTTAACAGCATTTATGATTATAACATAAAAAGTTATGCTTTTGTCGTTTTCAGATGCAAAATCTGCGTTTTATACAAAAACATGCGCTCAGCACGTTTTTTTCAGCTATTTTGTCTCCGCTTGATTTTTGATGCGCTCCATGGTATAATTGCTACATACTATATTTCATTCAAAAGGGTGACAAAATATGACTGAGATATCACTCGTCCCGCTCGCCGATTCCGACCGCGAGCAGTTCATCAGAGACAATCAGGACGCCTTCAATTTCGGCGCTCTCGAGGAGTTCGGGCTCCGCGATGAGCACTTCGAAGAGGACGGCGAGATAATCTCCCGCGATACTATAGTGCGCTCCATCGACGAGGGTACGGCTTACCGCATAATGCAGGACGGCACTGCCGTCGGCGGTCTGGTCATCAGGACCAAGTACGACAGCGGCGACCTCGAGCTGCTGTTCGTCTCCCCCGCTGCTCACAGCAAGGGCATCGGGTATGCGGCGTGGTGCGCCGTCGAGGAGATGCACCCCGAGGTCACGGTCTGGGAGACCTTCACGCCGTACTTCGAGAAGCGGAATATCCACTTCTATGTCAACCGCTGCGGGTTCAGCATAGTCGAATTCTACAGCGAGCATCACCGCGCTCCCCGCGATGAGGATGGCGAGATGCACGAAATGTTCCGCTTCGAGAAGCGGCTGCCCTCCACGCCGAGTGCAGTGCGGGAGCAGATAAAGCGTATCACGTACTATGAGGAGCTCATGCAGCGGGCTGAGCTGCTGCTGAGCGAGGGTAGCTCCCCCGCCCTGGCCAAGCTCGCAGAAGAGCTCGCGAGCTACTACGGCAGCGACGCGTGGAAGCGTGACCTTGCCGCAGATGAGGCGGGACTCCTGCCCGATGAGCTAAGACGCGGCGTCCTCTCCGAGGACGGGCTGTATGACCTGCTCGCGGAAACAGACTCGCTGAATGACTGAATACACAGCGCTGACCGCAGGATATCTCTATCCTGCGGTATTTTTTTGCGCTCATTTTACGCCAAAGCTGTTCTTACTGTTTATGTTGGCGGTGTTGCTGCGCTTTATCTGCTCGCCGCCAAGCTCCTTCACAGGCTCGGGCACGGAATTCCTGTTCTTCGACTTGCTAAGCTGCTGAGCCGCCTGCAAATACTCGTTGAACACCTTTCCGCCCTTGCGGTCGAGTGCCTTCGCCTTGAAGTCGTTCATTATATCCCACTGGTCTGCGCCGCCCATTCTTGCCATGCTGTTCTCTATCATCTTCGTGAACGGGCGTGCCTCGCTGAAGCGTACTGCGTCGGAGGCTATGTCGCGCTGCATCACCTCAAGCTGTGAGAGCTTGCCGTGCTTTACGGCGTTGTCGAGCTCGGTAAGCACGATTATCGCCGATACGCACTTCTCCATTTCCTTTATCTGCGCGTACTGCGCTGCCTCGTCAGCAGGCTTTTTGCCGTCGGCTGCGACCTTTTTCAGCTTCTCCTGCCACGACGCTATGTCGAACGGGTCGTCCTTCACTTCCTTCTTCGGAGCTGCCTCCGCGGGCTTCTCAGCCTTTGCCTTGACCCCGCGCTCCTTGCTCCGCGCCTCTATGCCGCTGTTTATCTCCGCGGTGAGCTCCGTCTTCTTTTCCGTGTAATGCTCCGCGACGGCTTTGCGGTCATTTTCGCGTATCTGCTCTCTGTTGTCGAGGTACGCCTTCATTGTGTTGTACTTGCTGTCGCACTCCTGCTTCTTCGAGCTAAGCGTTTCGTTCTCGCCGAACTTGGGCAGTCCGCTCATCATCCTGTTTATGTACTCGAGCTCCTTTTTCATCGTCTGACTTATCTTCTTTGCGCTTTCAAGACGCTCTTCGCCCTTGCCCTTGTTTCCCGAGAAGATATGTCTTCCCGTGTGCTCCTCGATGTACTTGTCGGACGCCTTTATCAGTTTGTTCAGCGCTTCAGAGAGCTGCTTCGGATTCAATCTCTCGCGGTAGTCGATATCGCCGTTCAGCGTCAGCACTGCGTCCGCGAACTCCTTGTACGATTCAGACGGCTTTTTGCGGGTCTGGTTGTCCTCTTTGATGAAGTCGAGCTGCTTCTTTATCTTGTTGAGCGAGTAGTCGGTCGTCATACAGAGGTTCTCTATCGACACGCCGTATAAGCCCTGCTCCTTCACAGCATCAGCGCTGAACTCTACTCCGAGCTTCTCCCTGTATTTTTCACCGAGCGCACGTACTCCGAGCGCCTCCTTCTCTACGCCCTTTATGGGCTTGGCTGCGCTGTTGAAGCTGTCGAGCGCCTTCACCGTGAAGTCCTTCAGCTTGTCAGCCATATCCACGCGGCTCTGTCCCTGCTCGGACTTGAAGCGTCCCGAACGCTCGCTGCTGTACTTCGCGGACGGTACGCCTTTGGTGTCATGCCCGTGATCTCCTTGAACACGGCAATAAACACACTTTGCGTGGAGAATCCCAGCGAGGTAGAAATCACAAGATAGGACAGGTCGGAATATCGGAGAAGATTTTGAGCTGTATCTACCCTTGCTTCTTTCACAAAGCGTTTCAGCGGAATGCCGACCTCCTGCCGGAACAGTCTTGACAGATATGGCGCGCTATAATAGACTCATATCGGATAAGCCTTGTGCTTGCGGATATTCAGAGACAGATCGACTTTGTGCTGAATGAGCCTGACATTCGTGAGAAGCTCCTCGCCTACAAGAAGGGCGATAAGACGGAGCGTGACAATGCAGCAAGGAAAAGGCTTCGGGATATTGATAACCGCATCAAGGAGCTTGACCGTCTGATCAGAAGCGTGTATGAGGACAAGGTCGCTGGGCTTATCCCCGACAAGGTGTGTGCCGGACTCCTCGGTGAATATCAGGAGGAAAAGGATAACCTGACCGTCGAGTATGAGGAGCTTAGCAAGCGCACCGATGCGGAAGATCAGGACGAGCGTGATGTAGACGAATATATCCGCAGAATGAAGTCCTATGCAGGGGCAGAGACACTTACCCGTGAAATGGCTCTGACACTGATCGAGTATGTCAAGGTCGATGCACACCCCGGCAAGCACAAAGCACCGAGAACCATTGAGGTCTTTTACAAGCTCATAGACAAGCCGTTGACGAACAAACATAATGCCCTCGAATAACCGAGGGCATTTCAATAAAAGCAAAACCTTCTATAAATGGTGTTTACATTCAATGATACAAAAAAGCCCCCGACATCAACGTCGGGGACTTTATACTTATTCAGCTATTGTTTCAAGCGTCACTATCTTGTTGCGGCGATTTGTGAGGATAGGCTCCGCCTTGTCCGTCACACACTCCTTTGTGACTGTGACACGTGCGATACTGCCGTCAGACGGCACAAGGTACATGGTCCTCATCAGCACGCTCTCAAGTATCGAGCGGAGTCCGCGTGCGCCTGTCTTCTGCGCGATAGCCTTCTTTGCTATCTCCACGAGCGCATCGTCGTTTATCTCGAGCTCGATGTCGTCGTAGTCGAACAGCTTCTTATACTGCTTGACGAGCGCATTCTTCGGCTCGGTGAGTATGGAAACGAGCGACTCCTCGTCGAGCTCCTCGAGCACCGTGATAACGGGCAGACGTCCCACAAATTCGGGCACCATGCCGAATTTGATGAGGTCCTTCGGGATGACCTGCTTGAAGATGTTGGTCTTTTCGACCTTATCGGTCTTTATCTCGCCGCCGAAGCCGATAGGAGCCTTGCCGATACGCTTCTGTATCTGACGCTCGAGCCCGTCGAAGGCTCCGCCGCAGATGAAGAGGATATTCCTCGTATCTATCTGGAGCGTCTCCTGATTCGGGTGCTTTCTGCCGCCCTGCGGAGGCACGTTGGATACAGTGCCCTCGATTATCTTCAGAAGTGCCTGCTGAACGCCCTCGCCGCTGACATCACGGGTAATTGAGGTGTTCTCGGACTTTCTCGCTATCTTGTCTATCTCGTCGATGTAGATGATACCGCGCTCTGCCGCCTTTATATCGTAGTCGGCAGCCTGTATCAGTCGGAGCAGCACGTTCTCGACGTCGTCGCCGACGTAGCCCGCCTCAGTGATGGTGGTGGCGTCAGCTATGGCGAACGGCACATTCAGGAGCTTAGCGAGAGTCTGCGCGAGGAAGGTCTTGCCCACGCCCGTAGGTCCGAGCAGAAGCACGTTGCTCTTCTGGAGCTCAACGCCGTCCTTGTCCTGATTGTCCTGACTCATTATGCGCTTGTAGTGGTTATACACAGCGACCGCGAGGGATATCTTAGCCTCGTCCTGTCCGATGACATACTCGTCGAGGAAGGTCTTTATCTCGACGGGCTTGAGGAGCTTCATGGACGCAAGGTCCTTTTTGTCGCCCTTTGCCGCCTTGCGCTGAGCCTTGGATATACCTGGTCCGAAAATCATCTCGTAGCAGTACACCACGCACTCGTCGCATATATTGGCAGAGCCTGCGGAAAACATACTCTGAACGCGGTTTTCGCCCTTTCCGCAGAAGCTGCATGACTTGAATTCAGCCATTTGTCTTACCTCTTTTCGATGACCTTGTCTATAAGTCCGTACTCGAGTGCCTCCTGAGCAGTCATGTAGTTGTCGCGCTCGCAGGCGTCGTGTATCTCCTCAACGGTCTTGCCCGCATTTGCGGCAAGTATGGACTCGAGGCGCTCTCTTGTGCGCTCGAGGTTCTTAGCCTGTATCATGATGTCGGTCTGCTGACCGCCGAGACCGCCGCCGATGAGGGGCTGGTGTATCATTATCTCGCTGTTGGGGAGGGCGATACGCTTGCCCTTTGCTCCCGACGAGAGCAGGAAAGCGCCCATTGAAGCAGCCATACCGATGCAAATGGTCGATACGTCGCACTTGATGTAGTTCATAGTGTCGTATATAGCCATACCTGCCGATACCGAGCCTCCGGGGCTGTTGATGTAGAGGGATATATCCTTTTCGGTATCCTGACTCTCAAGGAAGAGGAGCTGTGCCACTACGAGGCTCGCGGTGGTATCATTCACCTGATCCGAAAGCATTATTATCCTGTCATTCAGCAGACGTGAGAAGATATCGTAGGATCTTTCTCCGCGGCTCGTCTGTTCGACAACATACGGTATAAAACTCATTATTTCATCGCCCTTTCTATAAAACCGTTGTCCCACAAAATATATGCGGGACAACTTTAAACTATTCTGTTCTTATATGTGCTTATTCAGCCTTCTCCTCTGCGGGAGCGGAATTGTCAACTACTGCGTTCTCCTTTACGAGGTCAACAGCCTTCTGAACCTTCATGTCAGCTGTGTAATCGCCGAGAGGAATGAATCTCTTTATTGTCTCAACGTCAACGTTGTTAGCAGCAGCGATCTCGGAGAGACCGTTGTTGATCTCCTCCTCGGAAACCTCGAGACCCTCGAGCTCTGCGATCTTCTCGAGTGCAAGACGAAGCTTTACCTCGCTCTCTGCTCTCTCACGGTATGTGTCTCTGAGGGAATCCTCGTCCATACCAGTGTACTGGCAGTACATCTTGAGGTTCATGCCCTGCTGCTGGAGCTGCTGGTCGAAGGAGCGAACAAGAGAATCGATTCTCTGCTCGTACATACAATTCGGGATAGGAGCGTCGACCTTAGCGATGAGCGCATTGAGAACAGCGTTCTCGAATGCTGAGTCAGCCTGTGAAACAGCAGCCTCTTCGAGCTTTGTCTTGATGTCAGCTCTGTACTCGTCAACTGTATCGAACTCTGTAGCGTCCTTGATGAGGTCGTCGTTGATCTCGGGGAGCTCCTCATAGCTGATAGCCTTGACCTTAGTCTTGAAGGTAGCCTCCTTGCCTGCGTAGTCAGCCATGTGGTAATCCTCGGGGAAGGAAACAACAACGTCGAACTCGTCGCCGATGTTATGACCAACTATCTGATCCTCGAAGCCGGGGATGAACTGACCGCTGCCGAGCTTGAGCGGATGATCCTCGCCCTTGCCGCCCTCGAAGGGCTCGTCGCCGAAGAAGCCCTCGAAGTCGATAACGACCTCGTCGTCCATCTGAGCAGGTCTGTCCTCAACGGAAACTATACGAGCGTTCTTCTTTCTGATCATCTCGATCTGCTTGTCGATATCCTCATCGGTTATAGCCTTGACTTCCTTGGGAGCCTTTATTCCCTTGTAGTCAGAAATTTCGATCTCGGGCTTTGTTACGCAAACGACCTTGAGCTCAACGCCGTTCTCCTTGTCGATAGATGTAACCTCAACGTTGGGTCTGTCAACGAGAACGAGGTTAGTCTCGGCAACTGCCGCGTCTATCTCGGGTCCGAGGAGGTTGTTGATAGCGCCCTCGTAGAATGCGCCCTCGCCGTACTCCTTCTCAACGAGCTTTCTGGGAGCCTTGCCCTTTCTGAAGCCCTTTATCTGGATATTCTTTCTCTGACGCTGGAACTCCTGCTCAACTGCGTTCTCAAAGGTAGCAGCGTCAACTGTGATTACCAGCTCGGTAGTGTTTACATCTGTCTTGTTTGATGATTTTAACATATTAGTCCTCCATGATATGATTTAAACTGATGACCAGTGGGTACATCTATAACAATACTGGAATATTATACCACATTCAAGAATATTTTTCCACTGTATTTTTCAGCTTCTACGAATCGGACAATCCTACATCACTTTCTCGGGCATAAACTGTATATAATCCCCTGCTATCAGGTGAAAATCTATGTCGTCGTAGGTGTTCGTCACGCAGAGAGCGTGTGCCGAGCGCCCGTGGATGTGTCCGTAGTAGCACGCCTTTATCTTGTAGCGGTAGAGCACCTCGAGTATGTCATAGTTGAAATTCGAGGCGAATATCGGCGGGTAGTGCATGAAGACGATAGGCTCGAGCCCCGCCTTGACCGCGGACTGTATCGACGTCTCGAGGCGCTGTACCTCGCGTTTCAGGACTTTTTCGTCCTGCTCGTCCTTGCCGCCGTCCGTGCCGTTGACCCAGCCGCGCGTGCCGCATATCCCGCAGCCGTTGTACTCATAGTGGTTGTTATGGAGGATATTCAGCGTATCGAAGCCGTTCTCCGCGAAGAAGCCCTCCATTTTCTTCATCGTCACCCACCAGTAGTCGTGGTTGCCTTTCAGGATTATCTTGCGCCCCGGGAGCCCGTTGATGAAGCGGAAATCGGGTTCTGCCTGCTGGAGGCTCATGCCCCACGATATATCTCCCGCGAGCACGACCGTATCCTCGGGCTTTACCGTCTCGCGCCAGTTCTTCTCTATGCGCTCCTGATAGTTGTCCCAGCCCGCAAATACCGCCATGGTCTTGGACGGGTCACTGAAGCAGAGGTGGAGGTCGCCGATGACGTAAAGGCTCATTATATGCCGAGTTTGCCGAGCACGTACTGCTTCTGCTCAGCCTTGTCAATGACGTCGGAGAAGCGCTCTGGCTTGTTCTTGAGGTCAGCAAGAGCCGCGGGCACGGGTATGTCGGAGAGCTCCGCGATGCGGTCTACCTTGGCATACTCGTCTATGTCAGACGCCTTGCCCTCGAGTGCTTCGAGCACTGCCGCGCTGAACTTGTAGGGGCTCGCTGTGGAGGCGATGACTGTCTTTGTCGCGTCGCCCGTAGCCGCCTTGTAGTCGTTGTAAACCTTCACTGCAACAGCCGTGTGAGTGTCGCAGGTGTAGGAGTATTTCTCGTAAATCTCGTGGATAGTAGCCTTTGTCTGCTCGTCGTCGCAGAAGCCGCCGTAGAACTCGTCCGCGAGCTGAGCCTTGACAGCGTCGTTTACCTCATACTTGCCCTCGGAGGCGAGCTTGCCGAACCACTCGCTGATGAGCTTGTCGTCCCTGCCCGTCATGAGGTAGAGCAGACGCTCGAGGTTGCTTGAGATGAGGATATCCATTGAGGGCGATACAGTCGCGTAGAACTTGCGGTTTCTGTCGTAAACGCCCGTGTTGATGAAGTCGGTGAGGACGTTGTTGATGTTCGACGCGCATATGAGCTTGTTTACGGGTATGCCCATGTGCTTTGCGTAGTACGCCGCGAGGATATTGCCGAAGTTGCCCGTGGGAACTACGATGTTTATCTTGTCGCCGAGCTCTATCTCGCCGTCCTTGACGAGCTCCGCGTACGCTGATACGTAGTATACGACCTGAGGAACGAGCCGTCCCCAGTTGATGGAGTTGGCGGAGGAGAACATCTTGCCGTTTTCCTCAAGCTTTGCCTTGACTTCGTCGTCCGTGAATATTGCCTTGACGCCGTTCTGGCAGTCGTCGAAGTTGCCCTTTATCGCGCATACGCCGACGTTAGAGCCCTCCTGCGTCTTCATCTGACGCTTCTGCATGGGGCTGACGCCGTCCTCGGGGTAGAATACGAGGATAGATGTGCCCTCGACGTCCTTGAAGCCTTCAAGTGCCGCCTTGCCCGTGTCGCCCGAGGTCGCAACGAGTATGACTATCTTCTTGTCGAGCTTTATCTTCTTTGCAGAAGTTGTCAGGAAGTAGGGCAGTATCTGGAGTGCCATGTCCTTGAACGCGCACGTCGGACCGTGCCACAGCTCGAGCATATATGTGCCGTCGAAGAGATGCGCCATTTCAGCGATGCTCTCGGTCTCGAAGTTCTTGGTGCTGTAGGCGTTGTCGGTGCAGTAGTGTATCTCAGCCTCTGTGAAGTCGGTGAGGTACTTTGCGAAGACATAAGCGGCTCTGTCGGCGTACTTCATCTCGCCGAGAGCCTTTATCTCGTCGTTTGTGAGCGCAGGAATGCTCTCGGGGACGAAGAGTCCGCCCTCCGCAGATATACCCTGCGTGATAGCCTCCGCGCTGCTGACCTTTACGCTGCTGTTTCTTGTGCTGTTGTAAAACATAGGATCACCCTTTTATTATATTTTGCCGTGTAAAATCGGCGTTTTTTAACAATTTGATTCTGTAGGGGCGCATTCCTTGCGCCCGTGCCGCCTTGACTTGAATTCAGATATGCGGGTGCTCGGAAAGCACCCCTGCAACGGGATATCAGAAAAACACATCATACCCCGTCGTATCATAGGCGTTTTCGAGGTAGTCGACCTCCGACGCGCCGCCGTCCTCGAGCGTGACCTGTGCCGTGTCGAAGCGCGGCTGCAATATGCTCGGATTCCGCCGCAGATACTCCGCCGCCGCGCGTATCACAAGCCCCTGCTTGCGCCTGTTCACAGCCTCAAAGCCGCTCACCATGCTGCCGCGTCTGCGAGCCTTGACCTCCACGAACACTATGTAGTCGCCGTTTTCGGCGATGATGTCTATCTCTCCGCCTTTTATGCGGAAATTCCGCGATATGACGCTGTATCCGCGCTCTGTGAGGTATGCGCACACGTGCTCCTCGCCGAGCCGTCCCGCCTCGGTCTTAGTCATTGCTCTCACCGAGTATCTTTTTCAGGAACGTCCTGCGGTGCACCTCGCTCGGACCGTATTTTCGCAGCATTTCGCAGTGCAGAGCCGTTCCGTAGCCCTTGTGCTGCTCAAAGCAGTATTCGGGGTACTTCTCCGCTATCTCGCGCATATAGCGGTCACGCGAGACCTTCGCGAGCACCGACGCCGCCGCTATCGAAGCGGAGGTCGCGTCACCCTTTATCACGCACCGCGCGGGACATCCGAGCTCGGGCAGTCTGTTGCCGTCCACGAGCGCTAAATCGGGCTTTATGCCCAGTCCCTCGACCGCGCGCTTCATCGCAAGCATGGTCGCGTTCAGTATGTTCAGCCTGTCTATCTCCTCAACTGAGGCGGTCGCCACGCAGTACGCCCGCGCCCTCGCGATGACCTCGTCGTAGAGCTTCTCGCGGCGTGATTCCGATATCTTCTTGCTGTCGTTGAGGTAGTCTATCAGCGTCTCGTCGTCGAGCACTGCCGCCGCCGCGTACACATCTCCCGCGAGAGGTCCGCGCCCTGCCTCGTCGACACCGCATATTATCGGGAACTCCCTGCGGAGCTCGCTGTCGTAGTCGAAGAGCTCCTTGTGGAGGATTATCCTTGCCATAGTTACTCCTTTGTTGGCGGGAGCTCGAGCGTTATACGTCCGAGCTTGCCGCTCCTGAACTCGTCGAGCACGGTTATCGCGGCTCTCTCGGTGTTTATCTCGCCGCCCGAGACGACCATTCCGCGCTTTCTGCCGACCTTTTCGAGCAGTGCAAGTCCGTCATCCTCAGCGCTGAGCTCTATCTTATAGCGCTCGGTCAGCGACTGTGGGTAGGTCTCCGCGAGGTAGCTCAGGAGCTTCATCGCGAGCGTTTCGATGTCGAGTATGTCGTCGCTGATAGCGCCCGTGAATGCAAGTCTTATCGCCGCGGACTGGTCCTCGAACTTAGGCCACAGTACGCCGGGCATATCGAGGAGCTCAGTGTTGTCCTGAAGCTTCACCCACTGCTTTGTGCGGGTCACGCCCGGTCTGTCCTCGACCTTTGCGCGCTTGCCTCCCGCGAGCCTGTTTATCAGCGAGCTCTTGCCGACATTCGGGATACCGAGTATCATCATGCGTATCGGAGCTCCGCCCATGCCGCTTCTCTCGCGCTTCTCCATGAGCTCGCGCAGAACGGTCGCTTTCAGCGTAGGCATGAGCTTGTTCAGACCCTTGCCCGACTTGCAGTCCACCGCAAGAGCCGTCACGTTTTCACTTTTTAAGTAGTTGACCCACGCAGACGTCGCGTCGGCGTCGGCGAGGTCGCATTTATTCAGCAGTACGATACGCGGCTTCTTCCCCGTGAGACCGTCTATCTCGGGATTGCGGCTGCTCAGCGGCGCGCGCGCGTCTATGAGCTCCGCGACCGCGTCCACGAGCTTGAGGTTGGCGCTGATAGCCCTCCTCGTCTTCGCCATATGCCCCGGGAACCACTGTATCGTTTTTATATCGTTGTTTTCCACTGTTATCTCCTTTTGCTGTCAGACCGTGCCGAAGCTCGAAAACGGGTAGAATCTCAGCACCACCCTGCCTATCACGCTTTTTTCGGACACAAATCCTATCTCCGACGAGCGGCTGTCCTTCGAGACTGAGCGGTGGTCGCCCATGACGAAGTAATAGCCCTCGGGCACGGTTATCGGGTACTGTCCCGTGAAGGCTCCGCCGTCGGCGTGTGTGAGTCCGAGGCGGACGTAGTCCTCGCGGAGCTTCTCGCCGTCCACATAAACTATGCCCTTGGTGAAGTCAATATCGACGGTCTGACCGCCGTGCGCTATGACGCGCTTGACGATGATGTCGCCGACTCCCTCGCCCCTCGTGACAGAGCCGTCCTCAGCGAGGGTATAGCTGCTGTCAGCACTGATTAGGACGATATCGCCGTTTTCGGGCGACTTGTCGAGCAGGCTCACTATCACCTTATCGTTCGGCATGAGGGTATTCTCCATAGAGCCGCCCTTTACGGAGGCTATGCGGAAGATGTAGGTGAACACGAGCGTCACTACGAATAAAGTTATGACAAGGGTCTCTGCGATGTCGGCAATGCCGCTGCGCGGAGACCTTTTGCTGCTGTCAGAGACCTCAGCCATTCTCGGGTCCCTTCCATGAATCTGTCAGTATGTCGAAATCCTTCAGCGGCGAGTATCTCACGAGAGCCTTGCCGTATATCTGGTCCTTCTTTACGAGACCGACGCTTCTTGCGCGGCTGTCGGTCGAGTGGTTGCGGTTGTCGCCCATTACGAAGAAATAGCCCTCGGGAACGGTTATCGGGTACTGGTCGCTGAACGCGCCGTAGCCGAGGTCAGCCGTAGTAGCATCGGTATTGATGTAGGGCTCGTTGAGCACCTTATCGTCCACGATGACCTTGCCGTCCCTGATGTCAATGGTCTGACCGCCCGTAGCGATAACACGCTTGATTATGCACTCGCCTATCGCGTTCGAGCCCGCGCCCTCGGGGATATAGGGATTGCCGTTATCGTCGAGGAGGTAGTTGACGTCCTTGTTTATGACGAGGATATCGCCGTAGTCAACGTCGAAGAACACGGTCGACATGAATATCTTGTCGGTGTTTCCGAGCGACGGGTCGTAGTCCTTGTTCAGGGTGGGCACCATTGAATGTCCCACTATATTTACAGGGTGGAGGACATACGTGAAGACGAGCACTATGATGAACACCGTCACGAGCGTAGACTCGATTATCTCGACGATATCCGTGAGTATATTCGTCTTCTTTGCAGCCTCTCCCTGCTGATTCTCTATCTTTTCGTTATTGTTTTCCATAACGTGACCTCGCAGAAAAAAGAAATATGTAGCAAAAAAGGGACTTCACGTCCCCTGTGTCCCCCGCGTTCCACTGGGGATAAGTCCAAACCTGCCGACGGATGCCGCCGGCAGATCTGGTCTGCACCGCTCTTAGCGGATCTGCTCCTTGACCTTTGCAGCCTTACCAACTCTGTCTCTGAGGTAGTAGAGCTTAGCTCTGCGGACCTTACCGCTTCTTACGATCTCAACCTTGTTTACAACAGGTGAGTGGAGAGGGAAAACTCTCTCGATGCCGCAGCCGTGAGCAACACGTCTAACAGTGAAGGTCTCGCTGATGCCGCCGTGCTTCTTGGCGATAACAGTACCCTCAAAAACCTGTATACGGCTCTTGTCGCCTTCCTTGATCATTACGTGAACCTTTACGGTGTCACCGATGTTGAAGGCAGGAACATTTTCCTTCTTCATGCTTGATTCGCTGATAAGTTTGAGTGCATCCATTTTAAAATCCTCCTAAAATTTCCGAACATTCATACCCGTTCCGCGCAATGAGTTCAGCATACAACACTGCACGGGAATAATCAATAATAAGGTGTGGGAAGCCACACAGGTCACTGACGTGACCCTCTGCATAAGCAGGTATCGGGCAGCGGACTATCCGATTTAATGTCTTTCGGCATTAACCCTCGACCGTATGTGAGATATACGGACGGAATTTCAAATGCTTTTATATCATACCACACTTTGGCATAAAATGCAAGCGATTTTTCAAAAAAACATATTTAATTTATTGTTCTCCCGCTGTAGGGGCGAGTTCCGCTCGCCCGCATCTTGCGGTCAAACACAGTCGGGCGCACGGAATGCGCCCCTACAGGCTATTTTTTCCGCAGCACAGCCATTGCCGCGTGGTGGAGAATGTCGAACTCCACGGGAGCCGATTTTTCCAGCATTTCCATGTGCTCGCGCTCCCAAGCGGCTATCTCGTCGGGAGCAAGTGAGGCTCCCACACCACGGCAAGCCTTCATTCTGCCGTTCCAGCTCTCGCGCGTGAACCGCACGGGGAGGTCGTAGTCCTCGGCCGCCTCGATATCGAAGAATTTCTTCGCAATTTCGGGGATAAAGACGGGTGAGCGCTTATAGCCTCCTCCCGTCCACTTGGGGTTGAATCTCAGCACGAGCTCCTCGCTCGCGCGGGCGAGGGCATCGTCCTCGGGCACCCATGCCATAAACAGGATAACGAGCCTGCCGCCGTCCTTGAGCAGGCGCGCGAGCTTCGGTATCACGACGTCGTAGTCGAAGTAGAAGAAGCACTGGCAGGCTGTGATGACGTCGAAGCTGCCGTCGGGGAAGTCGAGCTCCTCCGCCGAGCATACGACGAATTCGATGTTCATTCCCGCGTCCCTCGCGAGAATGCGCGCCTGCTCTATCTGGTTCGCGGAGATGTCGGAGCCGACCCAATCCGCGCCGTAACGGTACATATTGCGCGGCACTACGCCTGTACCCGTGCCGAGGTCGAGCACGCGCTGTCCGCGGACGCAAAGTCCGTGCTCTGCGACTTTATCAAAGAAAACAGGCGGGTAAATGTCGCGGTATTTCGCGTAGTCCGACGAGGTGCGCCCCCAGTCGAAGCCCTTTCCGCCGTCGATGTCTTTGCTGAATATGTCCATTTTTATGCTCTCCTTTCAGCATCAGAGTTGTAGGGGCTGATGCCCGCATCAGCCCGCTCACAGTTATTCAAAAACACTGTTGTCCGCGCAGAGTATAGCCGTGCGGCGGATATTTGCGGGCTCGAACACGATGTCCGTAGAGTTTTTCAGTGCCTCGATGAACAGCGTGGGATTGTAGTTCGTCTGCGTGCCCGCGGGCAGATACATCGTGATATCGACCGATTTGCCCGTATCCGTGCAGCTCAGCAGCTCCGTGTCGGGCTTGATATCGACCGTCTTTATGCCCTTTTTCGTCTTTTTCTCGATGAGTATCTCGGGAGCGGCAATAAGGCTCTGCACCGCCTCATACAGCGCCGCGGAGTCCTCCGTCACGAGCGAGAATGCGTACTCCGCCTTGGCTATCGCGGTTATCTTCTGCTTCTGCTCCGCGACCCTCACTATCCGCATACCCTCGGGCATTACGGCATTTAACGCGTCGCGTATCGCCTCCATGGACATCTCGTCGTCGGTGATGTTGAAGTCCAGTATCTCGCAGCTGCTCTCGAATCCGAGTGACAGCGCCAGCGCGAAGCTATAGTACGGGTGCGGGTTGAAGCCCTCCGTGTACCATATCGGTATGCGCGAGCGCCTGAAAGTCCGTAGCATACAGCGGTTCAGGTCGAGGTGGGAGATGTACTTCGCACGCCCTTTTTTCTCAAACGTTGCTCTTACCCGAAGCAAAGCATTCCCTCCCCACTTTTTTGTTCACTCCGCAGCCCGAGCATCTCTGTCGGCAGTTGGGAGTGGTCTTTGATTCATGCGCAGTCTTGTTCTCGCGGACGAGGAACGCCTTGTCCACGAGGTAGTCGAGGTGGTCCCACGGGAGTATCTCGTCGTAGGTGAAGCGGCGGTTCGCGTAGAATGACGGGTCAATGCCGCAGTCAGCGAACGCCTCCAGCCACAGCTCGGGCTTGAAGTATTCCTCCCAGCTGTCGAACTTGCAGCCCTTCTTCCACGCCGCATATATCGCAGGACACAGCCTCCTGTCGCCCTTTGCGAGTATGACCTCGAGCATACTCACGTTCGGGTCGTGATAGCTTATCTTTATCTTCTTGCTCTTGGTCGAGCCGAGCAGCAGCTTCTGCTTGTGGTCAATCATCTCGCGGGTGTCCTGCGGCTCGAACTCAAACGGCGTGAACGGCTTGGGCACGAATGTCGCGCAGCTTACAGAGACCTGTACGCCGCCCTTTCCGCGGGGTCTGTCCTCGATGCTGTAGAAGAGGTCGACGATACGCTGCGCGAGCTCCGCAATGCCGACGATATCCTCGTCCGTCTCGGTCGGGAGTCCCATCATGAAGTAGAGCTTGACGCTGCTGTAGCCGCCCTCAAAGGCGATGCGACAGGTGTTCATTATCTCCTCCTCGGAGACGTTCTTGTTGATGACGTCGCGGAGGCGCTGAGTGCCGCCCTCTGTCGCGAAGGTGAGGCCGCTCTTGCGCACCTTCTTTATCTTGTTGAGCAGCGACTCCGAGAAGTTGTCCACTCGCAGCGACGGCAGGGACAGATTTATCTTCTCGCCCGCCGTGTAGTCGATGAGCTTTGTCAGCATATTGTCGATGTCGTAGTGGTCGCTCGTGGAGAGCGACGCGAGCGAGACTTCGTCGTAGCCTGTGTTCTCGCACAGGCACTTGGTCTGCTCGTATATCGTATCTGCCGATTTTTCGCGGAAAGGTCGGTATATGAAGCCCGCCTGACAGAAGCGGCAGCCGCGTATGCAGCCGCGGAGCACCTCCACGGACACGCGGTCGTGGACTATCTCCGTGAACGGGACAACGAAATTTTTCGGGTAGTAGACCTTGTCATAGTCGCGGATTATGCGCTTCTGCACGGTCGCGGGTATGCCCTCGTCGACGTCGAGGCGGTCTATCGTGCCGTCCTCCTTGTAGACGAAATGATAGAACTGCGGCACGTAAACTCCGCCTATCTGAGCGGCAGCACGCAGGAATTCGAGCCTTGTCGCGCCCTTCTGCTTCATCTCGTGGTAGAGGTCCATGAGCTCGAGGTTGACCTCCTCGCCCTCACCGAGCACGAACAGGTCAAAGAAGTCCGCGAGCGGCTCGGGGTTACAGACGCAGGGACCTCCCGCAATGACTATCTGACCGAGCTCCTGCGACCTGTCGCGGGCAAATATCGGTATCCCCGCGAGGTCGAGCATATTCAGTATGTTCGCGTAGGAGAGCTCGTATTGCAGCGTGAAGCCGATGAAGTCAAAATTGCGTATGGGGTCGAGGCTCTCGAGTGCGTAGAGCGGTATGCCGTTCTCGCGCATTACAGTCTCAAAGTCCTCGGACGGCGCGAAGCAGCGCTCGCACCAGTAGTTCTCGCGCTCATTCGTCAGCGAGTACAGTATCTTCATTCCGAGATGCGACATTCCGATGTCGTATGTGTCGGGGAAGCAGAACGCGAAGCGGACGTCGACCTTCGACTTGTCCTTTATCACGCTCCCGACCTCGCCGCCTATGTAGCGCGAGGGCTTCTGCACCTCGAGAAGGTGCTTCTCTATTTTTGCTTTTAAGTCCATATATCCACCTTTGGGTATCATCAAATATGTGTAGGGGACGGCGTCCTCGACGTCCCGCAAATCAATTGCCTGTAGGGGCGGATATCATCCGCCCTGTCTGTTCATTTTACAGCGTGAACCTCATCGGCAGGAAGTCCGACAGCTTGAACCACCCGTTCGAGAGTATCACGACGAGGTCGTCGCCGCAGAACTCGCTCAGCACCTGCAAACACGCTCCGCACGGGGGACACGGCTTGGTGAAATCACGCGTGGAGCTGCCCGCTATCGCGATAGCCTTGAACTTCGTCACGCCCTCCGATACCGCCTTGAACACAGCCGTGCGCTCGGCACAGTTTGTCAGCGAATATGACGCGTTTTCGATATTGCAGCCCGTGAAAATGCGTCCGTCAGCCGACATCAGCGCCGCTCCCACGCAGAAGTGCGAGTACGGGCTGTACGACTTCTCCGCAGCCTTGACTGCCGCGGCAAAGAGCTCCTTGTCCGTCATTTTTTGCCGCCTCCGACCTTGTGCTTCTTTCCGTCGGGGGTCATGATGTAGGTGTGCTCGAGCTGCTGCATGAGATTGCCCGTCACGGAGGCGCGGTACTCGTTGCGGAGCTCGGTCTGCTCGGCTTTTTCGGCTTCGGTGAGTCCCTCCGCCTTTGATTTGCGCGCGAGCTCGTTTATGCGGTCTATTTTTTTCTGTTCCATGATAACCTCGCTGACCTTCCGCATTCTGCGGAAAATGTAGTTATTGTAATTATAACCCGACAAGGCGCAAATGTCAAGGCGCGGCAATGATGCCCTCCTAATTGTAGGGGACGCCGCCCTCGGCGTTCCGCAAATACGCGTACGGCATACACGGGTGAGCTCGTCCAAATAAAAACGTCAGATTTCGCGTTCGCAAACAATCCGGTGAATTGTTTGCGAACATGATAGCTGACTTTTCAATGCGGGCGCATGGAATGCGCCCCTACAGCGGAACGCCGAGGGCGGCGTTCCCTACAACGATACGCATAATTACACATTACAAAAAATGCGAATTTTTTTCGTAAAATTATTGTAAAAGCTGTCGGTATATGATATAATAAATAATGTATATGATTTTTCAGCCACATTTGGCAGAACGGAGCTTGATATGGACAACATCATTACCTTCGGCGGAAGCATGACCAAACAGATAAATTTTGCCATGCAGCAGAATTATGTGCCTGTTTTCCGCAATATCACTCTCACCAACAACACCGACGAGGTCATTCCCGCAGTTAAGCTCAGGATAAGCTTTGAGCCTGAATTCGCCAAGCCGTTAGAGTCGCTGCCGACCGACCTCCTCCCCTCCCGTCCCGCGGAGATAGCTCCCGTCAATATAGTCCTCAACGCCGACTACCTGTTCAGCCTCACTGAGAAAATGGTCGGCAGCGTGACCGTCGAAGCCGTAAAAGGTGACGAGGTCATCGCCTCGCAGGTGAACACCATAGAGCTCCTCGCCTACGACCAGTGGACAGGCGTGCTCTTCATGCCCGAGATGATAGGCGCGTTCATCACTCCCAACCACCCGAAGGTGAAGGAGATTGTCGCCGAGGCGGGCAAATATATGCAGAAATGGAGCGGTTCGCCCTCCTTCACGGGCTATCAGGACCGCAACCCTAATATAGTAAAAATGCAGATGGGCGCAATATACGCCGCTTTGCAGGAGCAGAACATCGCCTACAGTGCTCCGCCCGCAAGCTATGAGACGGCTCAGCGCGTGCGCCTGCCCGAGGACGTTCTCACGGGCAAGAGCGGCACCTGCATAGACCTCGCTGTGCTGTACTGCGCCTGCCTCGAGGCGATAGAGCTCAACCCGCTTCTCTACATCGTCAAGGGGCACGCATTCGCGGGCTGCTGGCTGATAAACGAGACCTTCTCCGACTGCCTGCAATACGACGTTTCCGCCATTTCCAAGCGCATCGCCAAGGGCGTGAACGCGATGAGCGTGGTGGAGTGTACCGACTTCACCGCAGGCAAGAGCGTTGACTTCGACACCGCCGAGGCTCACGCCGCAAAGCACCTCGAAGCCTTCGACGACTTCTACTTTGCGATAGACGTCACACGTACAAGAGCGGGCGGCATTCGTCCCATGCCCGCGCGTGTTTTCGAGGACGGCGCGTTCAAAGCCGTCGACTACGGCGAGCGCAAGCGCAGTGAGATAACCTCCGCGCCCTCGGAAATGGACATAATCGGCGATATACAGCTCGACGGCGAACCGCGCGAGGTCACGAAGCAGGTCATCTGGGAGCGCAAGCTCCTCGACCTCAGCCTCCGCAACAGCCTCCTCAACTTCCGCCCCTCCACGATGAACGTGCAGGTCATGGTCACCGACCTCGGCGAGCTCGAGGACGTGATATCACAGAATGAGGAGTTCAAGGTATGCCCCGGCCCGAACGATATGTCGTTCCAGATGGCGGACAGCAAGATTTTCGAGACCGAAAACGACAAGGCGCACATCGACGCCGTTGCCGATTCCGAGTTCAAGAGCCGCCGCCTACGCACCTTCATCAGCGAGGCAGAGCTCGAAAAGATAATGAAGAAGCTCCACAGACAGGCTAAGGTCAGCATAGAGGAAAACGGCGCTAATACGATATATCTCGCGCTCGGATTCCTGCGCTGGTATGAGACCGACAAGAGCGAGAAGGCGCGTTATGCTCCGCTCGTGCTGATTCCCGTCGACATCAACCGCAAGGTGCAGGACAAGTCCTACACGATAAAGGTACGCGACGAGGAGACGCAGGTCAACATCACCGTGCTCGAGATGCTGAGGCAGTTCTTCGGCATTGACATAAAGGGGCTCGACCCTGTCCCCATGGACGAGAACGGCGTCGACCTCCCGCTCATTTTCAGCACTATACGTCAGGGCATCATGGCGCGCACACGCTGGGATATCGAGGAGTACGCCTTCATCGGTCAGTTCTCCTTCAACCGCTTCATCATGTGGAACGATATCCGCAACCGCGCCGACGAGCTCGCCGCGAACAAGGTCGTAGCGAGCCTTATCTCGGGCAAGACAGAGTGGGACGGCGGCGATATCTCGATGACTCCGCTCGACCTCGACAACAAGGTCGCTCCCGCTGACCTCGCAGTCCCTGTAGCTGCCGATTCCTCGCAGCTCGCGGCTGTTTACGCTGCCAACGCGGACAAGAGCTTCGTCCTGCACGGACCTCCCGGAACAGGCAAATCCCAGACGATAACCAACATGATAGCGAACGCCCTCCACCACGGTAAGACCGTCCTCTTTGTCGCCGAGAAAATGGCGGCTCTCGAGGTCGTGGAGAAGCGTCTGAACAAGATAGGGCTCGGTCCGTTCTGCCTCGAGCTCCACTCCAATAAAGCGCAGAAGCGCGCTGTTCTCAAGCAGCTCGAGGACACGCTCAACGTCGGCAGGGTCAAGACTCCCGCCGAGTTCGAGGCTGAGGCTGCGAAGATAGCCTCCCTGCGCGCCGAGCTCAACGACACGATGTCGGAGATACACAAGGTGCGCCCCTACGGTATGTCGCTGTACGACGCGGCGGTGAAGTACGAGCAGTTCAAGCCCTACGGCGGCAAGTTCAGCTTCTCGCAGTCGCAGATAGACGCGATGAACGCCGAGACCTACTCCAACTGGCGCGGCGAGCTCGAACGCCTCGCTGCGGCGGGCAGGGAGTTCGGCGACGTGACCGATACTCCCCTCACCTGCTGCCGCCTGACGGAGTGTACTCCCGATACGCGCGGCAGGCTCGAAAGCAGGCTGAATTCGTACAAGTCGGCACTCGCGGCGGCGGGTGCTCACAGCGGCGAGCTCTGCACAGCGGCGGGCTCCGCGGGCATGAGCTATGCCCAGTGCAAGGCTGTCGCCGACGTCATCGCTGAGGCGACTGCGGACGGCTATATCCTCCCGCAGATACTCACGGGCAGCGACTGGGAGCTCCGCAAGGCGGCGGCTGAGCAGCTCGTTGCCTCGGGACGTCAGCAGCGCGCGCTCAAGGCAGAGGTGCTCGGACAGTTCGAGCCGTCCGTCCTCGCATACGACGCGAGCGGCGCCCTCGTCAACTGGAAGACCGCGCAGAGCAAGTGGTTCCTGCCCAAGCTGTTCGGCACGAACAAGCTCGTGAAGGAGCTTGCGGCACACGCAAAATCGTCCGCAACGGTCACAAAGCAGAACATAGTCCAGCACTACGAAAAGCTCAATCAGCTCGGAGCACTCAGCGGCGCCATAGTCAACGCTCAGCCCGACTTAACGGCGGTGTTCGGCGCTCTGTGGCAGGGCGAAAGCTCCGACTGGGACACGATAGAAAGGTCGGTCGCGCTGTCGGATAAGCTCCGCGGCGGACTTGCGGCGGCTCCCCTCAGTGCGGAGGAGAAGTCTCACCTCGCGCAGTCACTCGTCAGCGGATACGGCGACCCGACCGCAAAGCAGTCCTCAAAGGCAGGCACAGACAAGCTCACGGCAGACTTTGCCGCTCTCAATAACGAGGTCTCCGCTCTCGGCAGCGAGTTCGCGCTGACTCCCGACGCTCTCGGCAGCGAGGGTGACTGGTCTGCGGCGGCTTCGGCTCAGGCTGACAGCATCATCGGCGCGCTCCCGCAGCTCAAGGAGTGGACGGGCATCGTCACGATATGCAACAAGCTCACGGAGCTCGGCATCGGCAACGTCGCCGACAACTTCCTCGCGGGCAAGGTGCGCTCAAACGAGCTGCTCGGCGGCTTCGACTGCGACCTCTGCCGCGCTATGGTCACCTCGACTATCTCCGCGAGCCCGATTCTCTCGAAGTTCCAGGGCACGCTGTTCGAGGAGACTATCCGCAAGTACGGCGAGGTGCTCGACAAGTTCTCGAAGCTCACGATAAACGAGCTCGTCGCGGAGCTGTCCGCGAAGATACCCGCGGCAGGCGCGTCGGCGGCAAGCTCCGAGATAGGCATACTCCAGAAGGCGATAAAGAGCAACGGACGCATGATGTCCATACGCAAGCTCTTCGACAGCATACCCAACCTCCTGCGCAGAATGTGCCCCGTAATGCTCATGAGCCCGATATCGGTCGCTCAGTACATCGACCCCTCGTACCCGAAATTCGACCTTGTCATCTTCGACGAGGCTTCACTGCTCCCGACCTGCGAGGCTGTCGGAGCTATCGCGCGCGGCGAGAACGTCATCGTCGTCGGCGACCCCAAACAGCTCCCGCCTACCAGCTTCTTCTCGTCAAATCAGGTCGACGAGGAGAACTACGAGAAGGAAGACCTCGAGAGCGTGCTCGACGACTGCCTCGCGCTCTCCATGCCGCAGGAGCACCTGCTTTGGCACTACCGCTCACAGCATGAGAGCCTCATCGCGTACAGCAACGCCAAGTATTACGACAACAAGCTGTTCACCTTCCCGTCGCCCGACGACCAGATATCAGAGGTCAGCTGGGTACACGTGGACGGCTTCTACGACAAGAGCTCCACACGAACCAACAAAGCCGAGGCAAAGGCTATCGTGGACGAGATATCCCGCCGACTGGAGGACCCCAAGCTCCGCAAGCTCAGTATCGGCGTAGTTACGTTCAGCCAGCCCCAGCAGAACCTCATAGACGATATGCTCATGGACGCATTCAGAGCGCGCCCCGAGCTCGAGCAGTGGGCTAACGAGCAGTACGAGCCCATCATAATCAAGAACCTCGAGAACGTGCAGGGCGACGAGCGCGACGTCATCATGTTCTCTATCGGCTACGGTCCCGACAAGGAGGGCAAGGTCAGCATGAACTTCGGTCCCCTCAACCGCGACGGCGGCTGGAGACGTCTGAACGTCGCTATCTCGCGCTCGAAGTGTCAGATGATAGTGTTCTCGGTCATCACTCCCGAAATGATAGACCTCTCGCGCACACGCTCCGACGGCGTCGAGGGACTCAAGGGCTTCCTCGAATTTGCGGCTAAGGGCAGGAGCGCTCTCGCCGTAAGAGGCAACACCTCTGCAAAGACTGCCGACTTCAGCAATGTGCTCGCGGAGGAGCTCCGCAAGCGCGGATATACCGCTAACTGCGCGGTCGGCTGCTCCGACTTCAAGATAGACGTGGCAGTCGCTGACCCCGAGAATACCTCGCGGTACATACTCGGCATAAACTGCGGCACGAAGTCCAACTACGTCAACGGCACCGCCAAGGACAGACACCTCTCGCAGGCGTCGGTACTGCGCGGTCTCGGCTGGAATACGATGAACGTCTATATCCTCGACTGGCTCGACAACAAGGACAAGGTCATCAAGAAGATAGAGGACGAGATAGCCGCGATAATCGAGCGCAGGAATGCGCCTCCCGAGCCCGAAAAGGAGGAGCCCAAGCAGCCTAAGCAGGAGCTCGTCTTCGAGACCGAGGAGGTCAGCCCGCTCGCTGAGAGATGTGAAGCCTACAAGCCGTTCAAGGTCAAGGAATACGGCAAGAGCGAGAGCTTCAACGAGACGGGCGAGGTCAAGATAGTCAAGTGCGTCAAGGACATCCTCGCGGCAGAGGCTCCCGTAAGCAGGGCGGCTCTGACAAAGAAGCTGTTCGCGTGCTTCGGCGTGGCGAGGACAACTCCCAATACAAAGGCGACCGCTGACACCGCTATCGAGAAGTGCGGCGCGGTCGTGACCAAGGCGGGCGAGAACGACTTCCTGTGGCTTCCCGACCAGAACCCCGAAAGCTACGACATCTGCCGCGCTAAGTGTTCCGACGAGGACAAGCGCGGTATGGACGAAATAGCTCCCGAGGAGATAGCGGCGGGCATCAAGCTCATTATGTCCGAGCAGATAGCCATGCTCCGCGAGGACCTCATCCGCGAGACGGCTCACCTCTTCGGCTTCACGAGGGTGACTCCCACTATAGAGACTGCCGTTTCACTCGGCATTCGCGAGGCTAAAAAACGCGGATTTGTCGAGTTCTCCGAGGACGGACGCATTAGTTATACGGAATAATGTAGGGCGGATATCATCCGCCCGCAATAAATGGCACTGTAATACCGCGCGGAATAATTCCGCGGGTAAAGCAATTGAGGACTTCTACAAGGGGAGGCTCTCTCTTGCAGAGCCTCCCCTCTTTCAAAACAGTCCACTGGAC
>SAMEA3663299__coassemble_182_pt1 | contig 35596 bp, 35 predicted proteins | sample SAMEA3663299__metabat2_low_PE_032 | metagenome-assembled genome bin SAMEA3663299 (sample SAMEA3663299) | pig gut metagenome | biome: pig gut; feature: pig-associated habitat; material: faeces | place: China | collected 2013
GATAGCGAGCTTTGCCGCGGGATAGAGGCGCTTTACAGCCTGTGCAAGGATGTGCGAGGCAGTGTGCCAGAAGGTCTTCTTGCCGTCGAGGACGTCGAATGTGCAGACCTCGAACTCGCAGTCGCTGTCGATGACGGTGCGGAGGTCCTTGACCTCGCCGTTTACCTTCACGCAGCACGCAGCCTTGTACAGACCCATGCCGATGCCCTTGACTATCTCAGCTGCGGGCTGTGCGGACTCGATCTCGCGGACGCTTCCGTCCTTCAATGTTAATTTTATCATGGTTATCTCTCCTTATAATGTTATTCTTTGCTGAATAATTCGTCGTTTTCCCATGTCATCGGGTTCGTTTCGATGTATTCCCAAAACGCGCGGTATTCCTGCTCGTTTCGGATAATGCGGTCGTAAAACGATTTTTGCCATACATGGAATCCTGATTTTTTTGAAACCGACCCTTTGAATTTGTTGATTATACTGCCAATCGTAGGGGCCGCCTTTGGCGGTCCGCTTTCCGAATATGCGTTCAGTACAATTATCAGATGTATGTGATTAGGCATAATTACTGATTTTGGAATAAAAACAGTATCTGGATAAATTGAAGGAATAGTCTTCAATTCTTCCTTGACTATCTTTCCGTATTCCGACAGTGTTATCTTACTTTGCGGACCGCCAAAGGCGGCCCCTACACGACCAAAATCGTAATTATTCCAAAACAGGTATTGGCGGTTTCGTGTGCAAATCGTTACGAAATACGCCCCATTTTGGCTATAGTCGTAGCTTTTCAGACGATGCTCTTTCCTTGTAGGTCTCTCCATATCACTCGACCCAGCCTGTTATCTCGAACATCTCGCCGAATAGCTCGGCGTGGGCGGGAGCGCGCATATAGCCGTCGTCGGTGGAGACGTCGAAGCAGAGGACGATATCCTCTTCGTCGAGGTCGACATACGGATTTTCGAGTGTGAGTATCTTCGCGAGAGCGTCGGGGTCGCCGCCCTCGTAGTAGCCCTCGTCGATGAGGAGCTCGGCAATCTGTCGGCGGCTGCCGTCGAGCTTGGCGAGCTTTTCGGCTACGGATTTGAGGTTGTTCATTATGTCGGCTTCCTCGTCGACATAGAAGCGGACGGTCAAAGTCTCACCCCACAGCTTATAGGGGAGCTCGAAAGCCTCTTCCTGCTCGTTGTACCTGATATTGCTCAATTTCTCACCTCCCGCGCGCAAGGTGACAAAAAAGCCCCTTACGCCTGTAATAGGCACAAGGGACGATAGAATACCGTGGTTCCACCCTGATTCACGCGGAGTTTTCCGCATCTCATTGGCTCTGTAACGGGAGCGCCCGTCGTTTATTGGACGAACTCGGAGGGGGTATGCGTTATCCGTGCTGCTGCTGCCTCGCACCGAGCGGCAGCTCTCTGAGAGCGGCGTGGTGGATAAGCCTTCCTCGTCATAGCTTTGCTGTATACGATATATATTACCACAAACGCGCGGATTTGTCAAGTCCAAAAGTACGTGCACCGGACAACGCAAATATTTAAGAGGGCTCAGCTGTGCCGAGCCCTCGCTTTTCCTATTTCAGCATATCCAGTGCGGTATCAAGGAGGTAGTCCTCGCCGTCGTCGAAGAGGGCGCGAATCGCCGCAGAATCGAATGGTATCAGCTCCACTCCGTCGCCGTCGGAACTCTGTCCGTCGGAGCCTGAATCTATCATTACCGAGCCGTCCTTGTCGAGGACAACGCAGTTCGAGAAGCAGAGACTGCCCGTCTCGGCGCCCTCCATGCCGATAGCCTGACAGGAGCCGTTAGGTCCCGTGAAGCCGATAACTTCGGCATTGTCGAGAGACTCCATTTCCTTCGTCATCAGGTCTGCCGCGCTGACGCTGTTGGCGTTGACGATGACGATGACTCTGCCGTCGCCGAGGAGCTGCTCGCCGTTGAAGGTGATATCGTTGCCGCGGACGTAGCTGCCGTCCTCGTTGCGAGCCCAGCACTTGTTCTCGTCGTCCCACTCGCAGTTGGTGAGGCAGTAGTGCTCGCCCTTAGGCGCAAACATCGAAACTATGCCGTTTACCATATGCGGCGAGCCGCCGCTGTTGTCGCGGAGGTCGATGATGACGTCCGTGACACCCTCCGCCTGATAGCGCAGTATCGTCTCGCGAATCTCGTCCTTCATCTCGTCATAGGCGCTGTCGTCGGCGGAGGAATACGACTTCGAGTCGTAGCTCATGCCCTTGATACGCAGGCAAGCCACGGTATTGCTGAGCTTTTTCCATTGCAGATTTCCCACGTTCACGCCCTGATGCAGGATATCCATAGTCTCGCGCAGTCGGACGTGATATCCGCCTGTTTTCGGGAGAGCTGCGACCTGCTCTGAGCCGTCGTCTGCGATGAATGTGACCTCGACCGTGTCGCCGCCTATGCCCGCGCAGAGCAGTCCGCTGTAGAAGACCTCGTTGTCGATGTCGGGGAAGGACTCGAGGTGCAGCATGAGCTCCTTTTCGTCCTTGTCATAGGTGAGGAGGCAGCTGCCGTACACGGGCGATGTTTTGCTGACCTCGTCGGGCGATTTGCCGTCCCACGCCTTGATTATCGTGCCGTTGTGAATGCCGTATTTTCCGAGCGAATCGTCCACATCCACAGCCGCGAAGCTACCGTCCGAGCAGCGCATCACAGCGAGCCCGTAGTCGTTGCCGAGAGCGTCGTTTATCGCCTTGTTCTGGGCGTCAACGTCGCTGTAATTGCAGGTGTAGCTGACGTGTCCGTCGCGGAACTCCCCGCAGAGAGCTCCCCACGCGAGAGCATTCGCACCCGCGTCCTGACTGCGGTCAATCTCCTTAAACTGCGGCTCGTACTTGTCATAGAGCGCGTCCCAGTCGATACCCTTGTGCTCGGTGAGGACGTAGTGCTCGCGCATACAGCCGAACAGCTCCTTGAAGTCGCGATAGTAGGGCTTTGCGCGGTATCGCGGGCTGAGCAGGCACGTCGGGAAGCTCAGCGCCATGCAGACGGCTCCCGCGAGCGCGAGTATGCGCTTGAGCCTGTTTTTCTCGGTGAAGAAGCCGCACATAGCGACTGCCGCTCCGATGTACAGCGGTATCAGCGCCCAGTCGGGCCCCTGCTTCGTTATCACGAGAGCCGCCACGGGCAGCGGCAGCCAGAACAGCTTCCACTTCACGCTCTTGACCTTTTCCGAGTGGAAGGTCAGCCATATGAGCACGCCGCAGTAGGCGATACATACGAGAACAGCGATAATATCCCAGGTTTTCATATTGTTCCGCCTCCTTTAGTTCATGTCGTCGACGTGGAAGAAGTGGTAGCCGATGAGCAGATACACCGCCGTCATCACCACGGAGACGATAACTGTCAGCGCCGCGCCCGTCGGGTCGAGCGAGGTGTCGTAGGTGTAAAACTGCTCCATATTGAGGTTGTACGTGTACCAGCTGCTGAATTCGCCGAGGTGTGTGAAGTCGATAGGCGAGAGCAGCCAGTGCTTGCTCTCCGCTGCTATTTTCAGGAACGGCAACGACGTCGCTCCTATTTGCATTGCCATGCCGAGCATAGGCGCGCCCATTGTGGTCATGCAAGCCGCGATAGGGTTCTTGAACAGGAAAAGTATCATCACGCAGAACGCCGTCACTCTTATCAGCGGGAACAGTCCCAGCACCACGCGCAGGACGAGGTCGCCCGTGGGGAGGGTGTCTCCCCAGCCGAAGGCGATGCCGTATATGACGTAGGGAAGCACATACAGCGCCGTCGCCCAGAGCGGAGCCGCTATCAGCGAGGGTATCGCGCGCCCGAAGTAGGAGATATAGCGCCTCCTGCCCGCGGAGAGCTCGTGATTTATGGTCTTGTCCATGAAGTCGTCGCCTGCGACCATAGTCGTGAGGCAGGTCGCTCCGAACATGGCGAGCGCCATAAGTGTCGGCAGTGTCTTGGGCATATACTCCGTCGCTTTCAGGATAGGCTCGCCCTCCTCGGCGTTGAAGCTGTCGAAGAACATCATCAGCGTGCCTGTTCCGAGCAGGCAGATGTTGAGGATATGCACCACGGATTTCCGCAGCATGGTGCGGAACTGGTATCTCATTATATCTAACATAGCAGTCCCCCCTTACGGAATATCGCGCTTGCGGAATACGGCATATCCGCCGAGCAGCCACGCGAAGCCTATACCGAATGATGTGCAGACCATGCGACCGAGCAGACTTGCGGGCAGGTCGAGCTTGTAAACAGTGATGTCCTTGCCGTTGAAGAAGCCGCTTGTCGTGTTGGTGAAGTCGAGAAGCCGCGTGAGGTCGGTCAGAGCGGTGTGCCATGTCAGCTCATAGCCTACCTCTTTCATGAGGGCTGATGCTATCAGGAGCACTATCGCTCCCACGAGCGCTGCTATCAATGCAACTACGTCGTTTCCGCAGAGGAACGTGAACGCCGTGTAAAAGCAGACCATGCGGAAGGTCAGCGTGAACAGCACGCCGAATATCTGAAGTGCCTGTTTTGCAGGGAGACTGCCTCCCCAGCCGTTCTTGACCGTGAAAAAGAGCACGGGCACGGCTGCGATAACGGCTGTCAATGCGAGAGAGACCAACAGCGAGGGAATGAACCTGCCGAGGTAGACCTCCCAGCGTTTTTTGCCGAAAAGAACTTCATAATTCGCGGTCTTGTCGCGGAGGTCAGCACCGCTGGCTCTTGCCGTGATGCAGCCGACCGTCATAGGCAGTCCGAACTGGAGGAACATGGCAGCATTGCATGAAAAATCACTTCCGCTGACGTTCCAGTCTATTTCCTCGCCGACGAAGGTAATGACCACCATGAGCAGGAGATAGCCTCCGAAAAACCACAGCAGCTTATCCTTTCTTATCTGCCTTAGTATCGACCTGATTATGTTCAGCATTGTCATCACCTACCAGTTTCATATAATATGATTCGAGGTCAGCCTCGTGTACGTGGAGCTCCACAGGCGTGAGCCCGTTCTCGTAGAGCGTTTTCGATATCAGCGGGAGCTCGTCGAGCCGCTCGAACAGGCGGAGCGTGCCGTCTTTGAGTACGTCGCAGTTCTGTATGCCGAGCTTGTTCTGCAAGGTGACGAGCGCGAGCGGGTCGTTGTCGGTGTGGATGTGGTAGAACTCGCCGCAGAGCTTGTGGAGCTCCTCCGCCGAGGTCATTTCAAGGAGCTTGCCTTTTCTTATAAATATGTAGTCGGTGCAGAGCTGCGAGAGCTCCGCGAGGATGTGCGAGGAGATGAGGATAGTGACGTCGAGCTCCTCGTTGAATTTTTTGAGCATATTGCGTATCTCGATTATGCCCTCGGGGTCGAGACCGTTGACAGGCTCGTCGAGCACCATTATCTCGGGCTTTGAGAGCAGAGCTCCCGCGATGCCGAGGCGCTGACGCATACCGAGCGAGAACTTCGCGACGTGCTTGCGTCCTGCGTCCTGCAAGCCGACCATTTCGAGCACCTCGTCCACGCGCTTGGCATTGGGTATGCCCTTTTGCAGGCGAAGCTTCTCGAGGTTCTCACGCGCGGACATCTCGCCCTTTGCGTAGGGAGTCTCTATCATGAAGCTCATGCGCGAGCGGGCGTGTGCGAGCTCCGCCTCCGATGAGCCGCCGAAAATGGAGAAGCTGCCGTCGGTCGGGAGCACGAGCCCTCCGAGCATTTTCATGATAGTGGTCTTGCCCGCGCCGTTAGGTCCGACGAGACCGCATATCATGCCCTTTCTTATCTGAAAGGTAGCGCTGTCGACTGCTTTTTGTTTCTTGTACTGTTTGGTAAGCTCTTTGGCTTCGATAACGATATCTGACATAGCGAATCCTCCTTTTGGGTGCTTTTTGTCTGTAATTCTATCATAAATGGTAAACATAAAGAATTCTTTAAGATTCTGAAAGTTTACAATTTGTTCATATTTGTGGCTGAACTGTAGGGGCTATTATCCGCCCGCGAATTCGTCTGTTGGTGGACGGGCGCACGGATAAGCAGCGCACCAAATCTTTGATTTGGATTGCGATGCTATATGCAGCTTTGCTGTAATGCGCCCCTACATATTTTCGCAATATTTGAATATTCCGCACGTCGGAGGCAATCGGCAGAAGTCCGATTATTTCCGCTTATAGGTAAAAATGCACAAATTTGTTATAAAAAATAGTACACCGCAATTTCTGAAAAAGCTATTGTAATAGTGCGGCTAATCTGTTATAATAGTAATATCGCGGAGTATATTCCCGCATAAGCATAGTAAAACAAAGGAGAAAAATTTATGAAGTTCGGATCATTTGACGACGTCAGGAAGGAATATGTTATCAATTCCCCCAAGACTCCCTATCCGTGGATAAACTACCTCGGCAATCAGGGATTCTTCTCACTCATTTCAAACACAGCAGGCGGCTACTGCTTCTATAAGGACGCACGCCTCCGCCGTATCACACGCTACCGCTATAACAACGTCCCGATAGATATGGGCGGACGTTACTTCTACATAAATGACAACGGCACAGTATGGAACCCCGGCTGGTCACCTGTCAAGACAGAGCTGGACGAGTACCAGTGCCGCCACGGTATGGGCTATACCATAATCACAGGCAAGAAGAACGGGCTCAAGGCTGAGGTGACATTCTTCGTTCCCCAGAACTACGACGGCGAGGTACAGCAGGTCGTACTCACCAACGAGAGCAGTGAGACAAAGAGCTTCTCAATCTTCTCCATTGCCGAGTGGTGCCTTTGGGACGCTCAGGACGACTGCACGAACTTCCAGAGAAACTTCTCCACAGGACGCGTTGAGATAGAGGGCTCCACTATCTACCACGTAACAGAGTACAGAGACAGACGCAATCACTACGCGTTCTATACAGTAAACGACACTATCGACGGCTACGATACAGACCGTGACGCCTTCCTCGGAAGCATCTACAACGGCTGGAACAACCCCGCTACAGTTGAGGCTGACAAGCCTTCCAACTCCTTTGCAGACGGCTGGTCGCCCGTAGCTTCGCACTACAAGAAGGTCACACTTGCTCCCGGCGAGTCCAAGACCCTCATCTATATCCTCGGCTATGCTGAGAACCCGCAGGACAAGAAGTTCGCTTCCGAGAAGCCTGCAAACCTCCTCACAAGAGAGACATGGGTGCTCAACAAGGAGAAGGCATATGCGATGATAGAGAAGTACAACACTCCCGAGAAGGTAGCGGCAGGTCTTGAAGAGCTCCGCAATACTTGGGACAGCCTCCTCTCTATCTTCAATGTACATACTCCCAACGACAAGGTCGACAGAATGGTCAACATCTGGAACCAGTACCAGTGCATGGTAACCTTCAACCTCTCACGCTCCGCTTCATACTTCGAGAGCGGTATCGGCAGAGGCATGGGCTTCCGTGACTCCAATCAGGATATCCTCGGCTTTGTTCATCAGATTCCCGAGCGTGCAAGAGAGCGTCTCATCGACATCGCTTCGACTCAGCTCTCCGACGGCGGATGCTACCACCAGTACCAGCCCCTCACAAAGAAGGGCAACGCTGATATCGGCGGCGACTTCTCGGACGACCCGCTCTGGATGATACTCTCCGTTGCTTCCTACATCAAGGAGTCCGGCGACTGGGGCATCCTCGACGCTAACGTTCCCTTCGACGACGACCCGAACGGCAAGCACACGATGCTCGAGCACCTCACAGTTTCGTTCTACCACATCGTGAACAACCTCGGACCTCACGGTCTCCCGCTCGCTATGAGAGCTGACTGGAACGACTGCATCAACCTCTCATGCTTCTCTGACACACCCGGCGAGAGCTTCCAGACCTATACTAACCCCAAGTTCAAGGCAGAGGGCGGCTACTCCAAGATAGCTGAGTCCGCATTCGTTGCAACGCTCTTCACCTACACAGGTCCCGCTTATGTGGGTATCCTCAAGCACCTCGGCAAGGACGATGAGGCTGCAAAGGCTCAGGCTGAGATAGACAAGATGAAGAAGAACGTTATGGAGTCCGCATTCGACGGCGAGTGGTTCCTCAGAGCTTACGACGCAAACGGCGAGAAGATGGGCTCTCACGAGTGCGAGGAGGGCAAGATATTCATCGAGCCTCAGGGCTTCGCTGTAATGTCCGAGATAGGCAAGGATGTCGGAGCCGACATCAAGACCCTCAACTCCATCGACAAGTACCTCAACTGCGAGTTCGGTCTCGTTCTCAACAACCCCGCATTCACAAAGTACTACATCCAGTACGGCGAGATTTCCACATATCCCGGCGGCTACAAGGAGAATGCAGGTATCTTCACTCACAACAACGCATGGATAATCTGTGCCGAGGCATACGTAGGCAGAGGCGACAAGGCGTTCGAGTACTACAGCAAGATAGCTCCCGCATTCACAGAGGAGACCTCCGATATACACAAGACAGAGCCTTATGTATACGGTCAGATGATAGGCGGCAAGGACGCTAAGAACTTCGGTCAGGGCAAGAACTCATGGCTGACAGGTACCGCTGCATGGAATATGGTGGCTATTTCCCAGTATATCCTCGGTGTTAAGCCTGATTTTGACGGTCTGCGCGTTGATCCTTCCATTCCTCATGAGTGGGACGGCTTCACAGCTGTTCGTAAGTTCCGCGGCGCTACCTACAACATCACTGTCAAGAACCCGAACCACGTATGCAAGGGCGTTAAGTCCATGACACTCGACGGCAAGGCTATCGAGGGCTGCGTAGTTCCCGTATGCGACGGCGGCGTTCACGAGGTCGAGGTAATCCTTGGTTAATTGTTGAACTGAATATAAAAAAAAGAGGACTCGCGTGAGTCCTCTTTTTATTATTAATCCTTTTGAGCTTTTTTCAATGCACTAATAGTCTTTGTCCTGTTATCATCGTCAGTAGTATTGCCACCGATTCTTTTGTTTAGCTTGTAAACGTTTTCGCATAATTCCCCAAAAGCAGCCATAGCTAAAGAAGCCACCCAACTAATAAAAAAGCCAACGGCTCCTAAAAAAACACATCCGATAATAATAGCTGCTGAGTTTTCTCCGAAAAATAAATAGGCAATAATTGAACCAGTCATTCCTGCCAAAAATGTTGAAACACAAACATTTATTTCGGCAAAAGCTTTAATTTTCTTGCCTGCATTTTTAAACATATTTTTTCACCTCTATTAGAATCATATTTCTATGGATAATTATACCACATAAGTATTCAAATGTCAACATATGTATTCAATATTTACAAAAAATTCGTATATCATATTATCAGGGGTGATAATATGTATATACCAACGCTTGACCCAAAGATAGTCGGCAGCGTTATATCCAAGTATCGCAGAAAAAGAGGAGTGTCTCAGGAGGTCCTGAGCGGTCTTGCCGATATCGGGCGCACCCACCTCAGCGTCATTGAGCGCGGCGAGCGCAAGCCCACGCTTGAAACGCTGTACCGCATATCCTGCGCCCTTGACATAAAAATGAGCGACATAGTCGCTGAAATTGAAAAAAACTTGACGAACAATAAAAGCCGTACTCAACGAGTACGGCTTTTCTGCGTTATTCAGCCTTTTTCTTTATCGTTCTCTTGACGATATGCTTGAGGCGCTGACAGGTATCCTGCGGGAAGTCAGTGATGAAGAGGAGGGCTTGGTCGTGAGCCTGCTCGTGCGGGAGCTTCAAAAACTTGTGGAAGAAGGTGTACACCTCGTCGAAGCTCGCAAATATCGCGGCGACAGTAGCCTCGCCCTCGGGAGTGAGCACCACGCTGTTGCAGAAGTCCTCGTACACGAGTCCCGAGTTCGCGAGACAGCGCAGCATCTTGCTGACGCTCGCACGCGACACGCCGAGCCTGCGCGCGATACTGACGCACTTCACGTAGTCGTCGAGCTCCGAGAGCTCCTTAATTGCGACGAGATATTTTATCTGACCTGCACAGTGTTTCATAGCCTGCTCCTTTTATTTATCGGTGTCGATGAGGTTCCAGTAGCCCTTGAGGTAGATAGCTCCCGAGATGACGGTGAGCACGGTGGAAATCCACATAAGCGCGGGAATGAGCCATATATCCACGATATCGACGAACGCCTGCGGGAAGTCGAAGCTGAAATCGTGGCACGCGCTGAGCCATACCAGAGCCGTGATTATGGCGACCATAGTGAACGCTGTCTTGAGCTTGCCCCATATTCCTGCGGCAACGACAACTCCGCTGTTTGCGGCGAGGAGCCTGAGTCCCGAGACCATGAACTCTCTCGCGCTGATGATGATGAGCGGTATCGCGCCGATGCGGATATCGGGAATCTCCACGAACACAGCCAGAGCCGCGAGCACGAGCACCTTGTCCGCGAGCGGGTCAAGGAACTTGCCGAAGTTGGTGACGAGGTTGCGGCTGCGTGCTATCTTGCCGTCGAGGGCGTCGGTAATGGACGCGGCGCTGAAAATAGCGAGGGCGGCGAGGTAGTGGAAGGGGAATCTCACATACATACAAACGAGGAAGAAGGGTATCAGGAATACCCTTAAAAGCGTCAGCTTATTTGGCAGATTCATTCTGATATCACCTCTCCGATAAGGTCATAGTCGAGCGTGTCGGTAATGCGTATCTTCACATATTCGCCGACAGCGAGCTTTCTCTCCGACGTGAAGAACACCTTTCCGTCGATGTCGGGAGCGTCGTTCTGCGTGCGTCCGAAGAAGCACTCGCCGAAGCGGTCGAAGCCCTCGACGACGGCTTCAAATTCTGCTCCGAGCATTTTCTCGTTGTTCTCGGCGCTGATGAGCATTTGCTGCTCCATGATGATGTCGGCGCGGTGAGCGGCGACCTCGGGCTCTATCTGGTCGGGAAAGTCATAGGACTTCGTGCCCTCCTCGCGCGAGTACGCGAAGCAGCCGAGCCTGTCGAAGCGCACGCGCTGCACGAACTCCGCGAGGGAGTTGAACTGCTCGTCGGTCTCGCCGGGGAAGCCCGTGATAAGAGTGGTACGCAGTATCACGTTCGGGACTTTCTCCCTGATGTGCGCGAACAGCGCCTCGAGCTGCTGCTCGTCGCCCCAGCGGTTCATGCGGCTGAGGATATCGCCGTCGCAGTGCTGTATCGGTATCTCGAGGTACTTCACCAGCTTGGGCTCACTCGCGATAGTGTCGAGGAACTCGTCGGTGATGCGCTCGGGGTAGCAGTACAGCGTGCGAATCCACTTTATCTTGTCTATCTTGCAGAGCTCGCGCAGGAGCTCGGGGAGCTTCGATTCGCCGTAGATATCCTCACCATAGCGGGAGGTATCCTGCGCGATGACGGTCAGCTCAGTGACGCCGTTGTCCGCGAGCCATTCAGCCTCCTTCAGCACGTCCTCCATGGGGACGCTGCGGAATTGGCCGCGTATCTGCGGTATCGCGCAGTAGGTGCAGCAGTTGGAGCAGCCCTCCGCGACCTTCAGATACGAGAAGAAGGGCAGAGTTGAAATAATCCTGTCGCCTGTGAGCTCGGCGTCGAGCTTGGGCGAGAAGCGCAGCACGCGCTCGTCCTTCATGACGCTCTCGAGGACGTCCACGATGTCCTTGGTATCGCCGATGCCGATGACAGCGTCCGCCTCGGGGAACTGCTCGGCTATCTCGTCCTTGTAGCGCTCGACGAGGCAGCCCGTGACGATTATCTTCTTGATAGTGCCCTCTTTTTTGAGCTGTGCGAGCTCGAGGATAGTCTCGATAGCCTCCTCCTTGGCGGGCTGGATGAAGCCGCAGGTGTTGACCACCGCGACGTCCGCGAGCCCCGCCTCGGTGACGAGCTCATAGCCGCTCTTTCTGAGCTTGTATAACATTCTCTCCGAGTCCACGAGGTTTTTCGAGCACCCGAGAGACACCATTCCAACTTTGATAGGCATTTGCTATTCCTCCGCCTGTTCAGCGTCCTCGAAGTATTCGCGCACGGCAGCATTTATCTCATCGAAGCCGTAGCCGTATCGCACGAGAGCGCTTTTTACTTTTTCAATATTTTTCCTGTCGCTGCTGTCCGTGAGCAGCCGATAATGCTTCGTCCGCAGCAGCTCAGCGAGGTTCTCCCCGAAAGTATCCCTGTACTGCACGAGGGCTTCCGCGGCGGTATCCTCGCCGAGCCCCTTTGCGAGCAGCTCTCTTTTTGCCCGTCGGAAGCCGTATTTGCGCCCCTCGACGAGCCTTCGCGCCAGCTTTTCCGCATAGCGCGCGTCGTCTATGACCCCTGCCCCTGTGAGCTTTGCGACCACGGCGCGGCAGAGCGATTCATTCTTATATGTGCCGATGAGCTTGCGGAGCATATCCCTCTCCGAGTAGTCGCGGTAGTCGAGGCAGTACAGCGCGTACTGATACGCCCTGCGGAAGTTCGAGTCATAGATTATCTTCCGCAGCTCGTCCTTGTCGAGCTGAGTGCCTTTCGTCAGACCGTTGTCCGCGATGATGTCGATATGGAGGTAGAGCTTCCGCTCGCCGTCGAGCTCGACCTCATACGTCGAGCCTTTGTATCGGCTTATCGAGGTTATTTCCATTATTCCTCAGCGGGAGTGAACTCCTCGAAGTCCTCGTCGATGTTGGCGAGGATATCGCTGTTGTCCTCAGCCGCGCCCTCGGAGGCTCCCGCTGGCTTGACCGCAGGCTTCTTCTCGGGCTTTGCAGCCGCCGCCGTGAGCTCGTCCTTGCGTGCGAGAATTTTCTCCTCTATCTCCTTCATGAGGTCGGGGTCGTTCTTGAGGAGCTCCTTGACGTTGTCGCGTCCCTGACCGAGCTTGTTGTCGTTATAGCTGAACCACGAGCCGCCCTTCTTGATGATGTCGAGCTCTGTCGCGAGGTCGAGCACCTCGCCCGTGCGGGATATGCCCGTGCCGTACATCATGTCGAACTCCGCCTCCTTGAAGGGGGGAGCGACCTTGTTCTTGACCACCTTGCAGCGTGTTCTCGCGCCGATTATCTGACTGCCGTCCTTGATGACCTCGCCCTTTCTGACCTCGATGCGCACCGAGGAGTAGAACTTGAGAGCGCGTCCGCCGGGGGTAGTCTCGGGGTTGCCGTACATAACGCCTATCTTCTCGCGGATCTGATTGATGAAGATAGCGACGCAGTTCGACTTCGAGATAGCCGCGGTGAGCTTTCTCATCGCCTGAGACATAAGTCTCGCGAGCTGACCTACGTGGAGGTCGCCCATATCGCCGTCTATCTCAGCGCGTGTAGTCATAGCCGCGATAGAGTCGAGGACGATGACATCGATAGCTCCCGAGCGGATAAGAGCCTCCGCTATCTCGAGAGCCTGCTCGCCGCTGTCGGGCTGCGACACGAGGAGGTTGTCGATATTTACGCCGAGAGCCTGCGCGTATACGGGGTCGAGGGCGTGCTCTACGTCGATGAACGCCGCCTCGCCGCCTGCCTTCTGAGCCTGCGCGATGACGGACAGCGCAACGGTCGTCTTACCCGAGCTCTCGGGACCGTATATCTCGACGATACGTCCGCGCGGGACACCGCCGATACCGAGCGCCATATCGAGCATCATCGAGCCCGTAGGTATAGCGGCAACGTTGAGGGTCTTGGTCTGACCGAGGCGCATGACAGCGCCCGCGCCGTACTTCTTTTCTATCTGCTTGATAGCGCCGTCGAGGGCAGTCTTCTTGTCCTCCGACGTATTTGCCTTGACTACGGCAGCCTTCTTTGCGATTTCCTTTTTAGCCATTGTTTTCCTCCGTTTTTTGCGCTGTCACCGTGCGGACGATGCCGCCGAGGTCGCGCGTGAATTTGATATTTTCAAAGCCGTTTTCGGCGAGAATATTTCCGACCTGTTCGTGCTGACCCATACCGAATTCGTAGCAGATAAAGCCGCCGACATTCAGCGCCCTTTTCCACAGTGGAGTCAGCCTCCTGTAGAAGCCGAGCCCGTCGCCGCCTCCGTCGAGAGCCATAGCGGGCTCGCACTGCACCTCGGCTTGGAGGTCGTTCATCTCCTCCGCGGTGAGGTATGGCGGGTTGCTGACTACGATATCGAGCCCCGTGAGCCGCGCGGCAGTTGCCTCCGCGAGCACATCGCCCTCGATTATCGTCACAGCCGCCTCATTGAGCGCGATATTCTGCCGCAGATAGGGCAGAGCCTCCTGCGAGAGCTCGACAGCGTACACCTCCGCGAGCGGCAGCTCCTTTTTGAGCGTGACTGCTATACAGCCGCTCCCTGCGCACAAATCGGCGATTTTCGGGGATGTCAGACGGTTCCCGCGGCAGAGCTGTATCACGTTGTCGACGAGGGTCTCGGTGTCGGGACGTGGGATGAGCACTCCCGCGCCGACCCTGAACGGGTAGCCGTAGAACTCCCATTCACCGAGTATGTACTGGAGCGGCTCGCCGTTTCTGCGGCGCTCCGTCATGGCGCGTATCTGCGCCTCAGCGCTCGACGGCACAGCCTCGAGCGGCGAGAACAGGGGATTCCTGTCGCCGAGGCAGTCCTGAAAAATGCACATCGTATCGAAGCGCGCGTCGGGATTCCCCGCCGCCTCGAGCGCCGCCTGACACTCTTTGAAAAGCTCGCTTCTGCTTACCATTTGTCCTCCGATTTATCCTCGGGAATGCACGGCGTCATAGCCGCGACAGCAATTTCTATCATATCGTCGTCGGGCTCGCGCGTGGTGATACGCTGCATCGCGAGACCCGGCGCGGAAAGAATGCGTGTGATGATGTTGTCGTGAGTGCCTGCGAAGCGTATGAACTCATACGATATGCCGACAACGAAGGGGAGGGCTCCGAAGCTGATGAGCGTTCTCTGCCACCATAGCAGACCCTTCGGCACGAAGCACATCACGAATATGCCGACGAGCAGCACGATGAATATGAAGCTCGTACCGCAGCGCTTGTGGAAGCGCGACTGCTTGCGGATATTCTCGACTGTCAGCGGGAGCTCCGCCTCGTGGCAGGCGATAGTCTTGTGCTCGGCGCCGTGGTACATATACTGGCGCTTTATGTCCTTCATCAGCCCGATGATGACCATATAGGCGATGAAAATGAGTATCTTCACTATGCCCTCGAGCACCGACTGCACGATGTGGTGCTGTTCGATGTCGGGGATAAGCCCGACGAGGAACTTCGGCAGAGCCACGAACAGCACTACCGCGAGGACAACGCCGAATATGCCGCCGAGCGTCATTATCACGTCGGTTACGCCGCCCGACTTCTCCTCCTTTTTGGGAGTATCGGCAGATTTCTCCGCGCCGTCGGACTTTTTATCGTCCTCCTCGTCGACCATTTGCTTCTCGGCGGACTTCATGGTGTACTTGTAGCCCTTGATGAGCGAGCTTACGAAGCTGAAGCAGCCTCTGACGAGCGGTACCTTCTTGTACCACGGAGCATTTTTGCCGTTGTTCTCGTCCCATGTCTCGAGGTCTATAGTGCCGTCGGGCAGTCTGCACGCCATCGCCCCCTTGTTCGGACCGAGCATCATGATGCCCTCGACGAGCGCCTGACCGCCTATCTTTGACTTGAATTTTTCCTGTGAGCCGTTTTTAGCCATAATGCATCGCGGGGGATTCCCGCACTCCTGTTATCAGTTATTGCCCGCCTTTGCGGGGAGGGAAATCGTCACGGTAGTGCCCTTGCCCTCGCCCTCACTGGCGATGTCCATAGTACCGCCGTGCATGGCGATTATCTCGTCCGCGACCGCGAGCCCGATACCCGAGCCGCGCCGCGTGTGGTTAGCCTTGTAGAATTTGGTCTTGACCTTTGCGAGGTCGGACTCCTTTATGCCGCAGCCCGTGTCCGCGACGGAAACGATGACCCTGCCGTCCTTTTCGCACGCCTTTATCGTGACCGTATCTCCTGGCGAGGAGTACTTCACGGCATTGTCGATGATATTGATGAAGACCTGACGAATGCGGTTCTTGTCGCCGTATACGAAGGGCAGCATCTCGGGCTCGTCGTAGATTATCTCGATCTGCTCGCGGCGCGCCTTGTCGCTGTATATGAGGACGGCGTCGCCGAGCTCGGCGAGGATGTCCATATTCGCGTTCATGAGCGTGAAGTGACCGTTCTGCATACGCGAGAAGTCGAGGAGCTCCTCTACCATCTGCGAGAGGCGCTCGGTCTCGGTGACTATGACGCCGACGCCCTTTTTCATGGTATCGGGGTCTTCACCGCCGTCGACCATGAGGGTCTCCGCCCAGCCCTTGATAGCGGTGAGCGGCGTTCGCAGCTCGTGCGACACCGACGAGATGAACTCGTTCTTCATCGCCTCTGCGGACGAGAGCTCGTCAGCCATATGGTTTATCGAGGTACACAGCTCGCCTATCTCGTCATCGCTGCTGTTGTCGATACGCACGGAGAAGTCGCCCATAGCGAACTTGCTGGTGATACCGCTTATCTGGCGTATCGGTCGGACGATAGAGCCCGCGAAGTACAGACCCGTTACGACGATGATGAGGATTATGACGGACACGACGACCGTCACGAGCAGGATATACCCTCGAATGGTATTGTCTATCTCGGTCAGCGACGTGACCATTCTGACGGCGCTGTACTCGCTGTTGAAGGAGGATATCGGCGCAGACACCGCGAGTATCTTCTCGCCGCCCGCGAGCCTGCCTGTATAGCTTCCCTCGCCTGTTTCCATGGCTTCCTCGTAGTCGGGCATGACCGCGTCGTCGTCGGGCGAGAAGCCCGAGGAGGTGAGCACGACTCTGCCGTTAGCGTTGACAGCCATGAGCTCTATCTTGTCCTTCTCGTTGAAGGTCTCGAGCATATTTCTCATTTCCGCGGAGAAGTTTGCTGAGCTGTCCTGCGAGTGTATGCTCAGCACGCTCGTGACGGCGTTGAGCTTGGACACGAGGTACTGCTTTGCGGAGTTGTAGAAATAGCTCTGTATCGCGTAGATAACGACCATTTCTATTACGACGAGAGCGAGCACGATAACGCCGAGGTTATTGAATATCCAGCGCTTGGTGATACTTTTTTTAGCCATTACTGCTCGTCATTCCACTTGTATCCGTAGCCCCATATGGTGATGATGTACTTGGGGCTGGAGGGCTCCTCCTCTATTTTCATGCGGATACGTCTGATGTTAACGTCGACTATCTTATCGTCGCCGTAGTAGCTCTCGCCCCATATATGGCTGAGGATGCTTGTACGGTCGAGCGCGGTGTTCTTGTTGTTCATGAAGTATTCGAGAATCTGGTACTCCACCTGCGTGAGCTCTATGGGCTCGCCGTTTTTGGTGACGGTGCGGCTCTTGAGATTGAGCACGAAGGGACCGCTCTCGATTACGGACTGCTTCTCGTTCTTGATGAAGCTCATGCATACGCGGCGGTAGATAGCGTCGACGCGCGCGGTGAGCTCGGAGGGCGAGAAGGGCTTGGTGATGTAGTCGTCGGCGCCTATCATAAGACCGCTGACCTTGTCCATTTCCTGAGTTCTCGCGGTGAGCATGATGATACCGATAGTCGAGCTTTTCTCGCGTATCTTCTTGCAGACGGTAAAGCCGTCGATACCGGGCATCATGATGTCGAGGAGGACGATGTCGAAGTTGCCGTGCTCAGCCTCGAAGGTCTTGAGAGCCGCCTCGCCGCAGTTCACGTCAACGACGTCATAGCCTGCGCGCTTGAGGTTGATGACGACGAATTCGCGTATCGTATCCTCGTCCTCGCAGATGAGTATTCTTTTCATAAGTATCACTTCCTATCAGACAATTCGGTAGAATCCTATTTTAGTGTGGTCTTTGCTGATTATCATCCTGCTGTTATGCGGATGGTTAAAGTTTCCTGTATTGCTCAGAAGGTAGACTGTAGCTTCCGTATCGTCCCAGAAATCGCCGTTCGGAATGAGGTGATACTTTTCGCCGTCGGACAGAGGCTCAGAACTGATCGCCTTCGGAGCATATTTCTCCTCGTAAGCCTTGATGACGTCGGGCGATGCGGTGAAGAGGAGAGTTGTATTGCCTGCACCCTGGAGCATCGACGGTGTATGGTGGAAATAATAATCGCTCACATCTTTCGGGATTGAATCAGGAAAGCACTCTGTGGCGTTGCGGTAAATATTGATGTATGCCTTCTGATACTTATATCTCCACGGGGAATGAGATGTTATTCCGCACGGTATAAGGCTCATAAATGCCAGGTAGCATATTGCAGCAGCCGTTACGATCGTACCCAGTACGATACTTGTTTTTTTGTCTGCGACCACGGCAAAAAGAATGAGAAATCCGAGCGTCAATATCAGACCTCCCAATCGTAAAAAACCGAAGCCTGTGAATATGAACAGAACTGCAAAAGCGGCAGTCAGCACAAGGATAATGGCTATTTCGATGAATAGAAATGTTTTCTTTTTAGCAGGAACATCTGTTTCAACGGGTCGTTTATCCATAAACTATCCTCCTTCGTGCAAGTGCATGGTCATTCCATATAGCTGAATCCTATCGCCACATCTCCCGCGGTGAGGGACAGCCCGTCGCTGTCGTCGGAGGACTGCGGTATCGACGCGAGGTAGGCAGAATCGCCCTTGGTATGCAGGAGCATATAGCCTGCGGAGATGCGGTCCTCGCGCGAAACGGGGTCTTCGGCGTAGTATATGCGCAGGAGCTCCCGCCCTGTTTCTCCGTTGGAGTACGTGCAGAAGACTATCTCGTCGTTAATGGCGTCGCGCTTGACAGTGACCCTGTCGCGCCACTTATCGGGGAAAACGAACACATAGCCCTCGCCGATACTGAAATACGAGGAATACTTGCGTTCGAGGCTTCCGCTTGAATTTATGCTCATCCACTCGGTGAGCCTTATCTGCTCGCTCTCGGAAACGTCCTCATAGCCCGCGGCAATGGTCTGCACGGGAATCTCGAGCTCTCCGTCGCGGTCGATGTCATGCGAGGTGCACCCCGACGGGCGTATCGTGGAATACGATATCTCGGAGGCGCTGAACACGCGTCTGAGTCCGCGCGCGTCCATGCAGATGACGTCGGTCTGTATCGAGCCTGTGCCCGACACAGCGTCGATGTATAGCCCTGTCTTGCCGTCCGCGAGCCTGCCGTAGCTGAGGCTCTCGAACTCCGTGAACGACCCGCTGAGGTCGCAGAGGTGCTGATGGTACTTGCCTTCCTCGTCGAGCTTGTATGCTTCCGCGGTCGCCGCCTTGGCGTTGTTGACCGCTCCCGACAGCACGAGGAAATCGTTTGTGCCGTCGCCGTCGAGGTCGGTGACGTCTATGAATGAATACGACTCCGAGAAATCGGGGACGATGCTCTCCGTCTCGCTGTCGTAGCTGTATATCGTGACATTTTTCTCCGAGCGGTTGATGAGGCTGCTGCCGACGATGAGGTTGATGCGCTCGTTGCTGCCGAGCTGTGATATCATGACCTTTTCTATCTCCGAGCCTGCCGCGGCGGTATCGCATACCGACCGCCACTTTCCGTCGTCCTGGTCGAGTACGTTTATGCGGAGCGTCCTCTCATCGACTCCGAGACCGTTTCTCTCGTAGAACACGACAGCCTCGCTGTTGCCGTCGCCGTCGATGTCCTCGATGATGAATGCGGAGAGGTACTTGCCCGAGCGCGGATATTTCAGCCTTATGCCCGAGCCCGTAGCGTCGGTGAGGGCGCTGTATATCTGTTCCTGCTCTATGCTCTGCTTTGGCGGAGCAAGGAGGTTGTCGATGCTCGTACCGAAGGTACAGCCCGTGAGCAGCACCGCCGCCGCAGTCAGCGGCAGGATACGTAAGAGCTTCACCTTATTCGCGCTCTTCGAGCTTAACGTACTCGCGCTCCTTGGCGATAGCCTTGTATGCGGGACGTATGAGCCTGTTGCCCGTGAGCATCTCCTCCATGCGGTGAGCCGCCCAGCCAGCCATTCTTGCAACGGCAAACAGCGGAGTGAAGAGCTCGTCGGGGATACCGAGCATACGGTACACGAGACCCGAGTACATATCCACGTTCGCGCACATCGTCTTTGTGGAGCCCTTGACCTCGAGGAATATCTCGGGGGTGAGGCGCTCGATAGTCTCGAGGAGCTTGAATTCCGCCTCTATTTCCTTGCCCTTTGCGAGCTCGAAAGCCTTCTTTTTGAGGATAACGGCACGCGGGTCGGATATGGTGTAAACGGCGTGACCCATACCGTAGATGAGGCCCGAGCCGTCGTTGGTCTCCTTGCGGAGGGTACGGCGCATATAGTCGGCTACCTCGCCCTCGTTGTCCCAGTGCTTGATATTAGCCTTGAAGTTGTCGAGCATATTTATGACCTTGATATTGGCGCCGCCGTGGCGGGGTCCCTTGAGGGAGCATATCGCCGACGAGTAAGCCGAGTAGGGGTCGGTGCCCGAGGATGTCAGCACGCGGCAGGTAAAGGTGGAGTTGTTGCCGCCGCCGTGCTCAGCCTGAAGCATGAGCAGGGTGTCGAGCATCTGAGCCTCTACCTTGGAGTACTGTCTGTCGGGGCGCAGGAGCGAGAGAATGCACTGCGCGGTATTTTCCTCATAGTTTATGGGGTGCATTATCATGCTTGCGTTGTCGAAGACGCGGCGCTTGACCTGATAAGCGTTCGCCATGATGACGGGGAGCTTTGAGATGAGGCTGATAGCTGTTCTCATTTCGCTCTCGATGCCCTTGTTCTCGCACTCGTCGTCGTAGGAGTACAGTGCCAGTACGGAGCGCGCGAGCTTGTTCATGATGTTCTTGGACGGAGCCTTGAGTATCATATCCTCCACGAAGCCCGTGGGGAGGTCGCGCTTGAGCGACAGATACGTAGAGAAGTTCTGGAGCTCCTTGGGAGTGGGCAGGTGACCGAAGAGGAGGAGGAATACAGTCTCCTCGTAGCCGAAGCGGTCCTCAGCCTCAACATTTGCGACGAGGTCGTTGATGTTGTAGCCGCGGTATATGAGCTGACCGGGGATAGGCTCGCGCTCGCCCTCGTTCATGAGGTAGCCGTGAACGTTGCATATCTTGGTAACACCCGCGACAACGCCTGTACCGTCGCTGTTGCGGAGACCGCGCTTGACGTGATATTTTTCGTAAAGATTTGGTTCTATAACGGAATTATCCTTTAATTCTCTGCATAAACCTGTAATATTAGCGCCTGAAAGGAAGGACGGCATAAGAATCACTCTCCTAAATATATTCATTATTAATTATACTACATTTGGAGCGCGATGTCAAATCATTTTTGCTTTGCACAAGCCGTTAGCTGACTGCTAAAGGCTTTTCAGGCGACATTTTTCGCAAAAGGAGCCAAAAATATGAAAAAAGTTCTGTTTTCCGCTGTTTTTCTCAGTCTCGTGATAACCGCCGTGCCTGCTCTGCCGACCTGTCTGCACGGACGAGCCGCCGCCGCTCCCGAGACCTCCGCATACGTCCCCGAAGCCGAAGTATCGGACAGCACGCCGCTCTTGTCCGAGCCGTACAGGGTGCTCGACGTCAGCACGGGCAAGGTGCTCATCGTGCCCGTCCGCGAGTACGTGATAGGGGCGGTCTGCGCGGAGATGCCCGCCAATTTCGGCACGGAGGCGCTCAAAGCGCAGGCAGTCGCGGCTCACACCTACGCCGAGCGTCAGCGCTCCCTCGCCCGCGAGGAGCCCCGCGCGGAGCTCTGCGGCGCGGACTTCTCCAACGACACCTCGAAGTATCAGGGCTACTTCACCGATGAGAAAATACGGCAGTATTTCGGCGAAAACTACGATGAATACTACCGCAGGATAAGCTCGGCGGCGGACGAGGTACTCCCCTACGTGATAACCTACGAGGACGAGCCGATAATCGCGGCATTCCACTCGATGTCGTCGGGCAGGACGGAGAGCGCCGAGAATGCGTGGGGAGCTCCCGTGGACTATCTCGTCCCCGTGGACAGCCTCTCGGACACAAAAGCCCCGAAATACGAGGAGACGGTGCGTCTCGGCAGAGACGAGCTCCGCGACGAGCTGGAGGCGGCATTTGAGGGGATAGCTCTCGGGGAGGATATGACAAAATGGCTGACAGTAGCCGAAATATCGGACTCGGGGACTGTCCTGACCGTCCGCGCGGGCGACCGCACAGTCACTGGCAATGACATACGCACAGCGCTGGGACTGCGCTCCGCTGATTTTGACATTGCCTTCGACGATGAGCAGGCAGTGATAACGACGCGCGGATTCGGTCACGGCGTGGGCATGAGCCAGTACGGCGCGAATGCGATGGCGTCCGCGGGGAGCACATGGCGGGAGATACTCGCCCACTACTACCCCAACTGCAATATTGAGGAGGTCAGCGGCTGAGGGGCAGAGTACATAGCTAATGGCTGTTTTAGAACAAATATACGGCAACTGATGTATTGACATTGGCGGAGTAATGTGGTATCTTTAAAATAATGTAAAACAATGATTGAAAATGGTTTTAACACGTGATAACAGTGAAATGAGGAGCTTGAAGTGACAAAGAAAAAGGGAATACCACAAATAGCAGTGGAAGAGTTAAAAAGCATACTCAGCAATGCCATTGAATACAGGACTCTTGCTGAACAGACCGCTAACATCAAGAAGAATCTGCTGCTTGTGCTCTCTGCAATCGCTTTCATGCTGTTGACGCTCGAAGCATATACAATAGAAAAACTGTTTCCTTGTATTTATGCCTGCGTCTGCATTATACTTATCTCTTCGCAGATATCGGGATTAAAGGAGAAATTCGCCGATGTCCCGCTGTTGATCAAGATATACGCGTTCATTTCCGCATTCGGGATCTGCTTCAATACATCTGCAAGGAATATACAGATCTCGGGATTTCAAGGAACTGTTTATCATATCGCTATAGTCATTCTGTCTCTTCTCTCATTTGTCAGCATTTTCCTTTTGACCGCACTTTTTCTCGATTGGCTCGTAAAAACGATAAGGCCTGCATTTGCTTCGCTGTCACGAGCAGAACTTGCCGTTTTTATACTTCTTGCTGTGATACTGCTGTCTTTTTCGGCTTATTCCTTTTTTAAAAGCAATTTGTTTTGGGGACCTCCCGCACATTGCTCCTACGACCTGCTGTATACGAGCGATACACCGAGCATAGTGGCGGAAAACGCGTATCTTACGCTGTATCATACCGAAAACGATCTGAGGCAGCCTCTTTTTTCTGTATTTGCAGCCCCTTTGATCGGCGCATTTTATGCAGTTTCGCTTCCTTTTTCATATATAAGCCCGATATTCACTCCTCTTTTTTTGAACACAGTACAGATATTGATGCTCCTTACGGCAGATCTGCTGCTTGCCAAAGCACTTGCTTCGGACAAACTGACGAGTATTTGTTTTATGGCTGTTTCGGCGTTTACGTATACAACACTGCTGTCATCGCTTATGATGGAGCAATATATAGTCGGATATTTTTACCTTATACTGGCGATATACTCTTATATTACCCACCATAGGGCGTCCGCTCTGTCTATCACCGCTGCGACAGGCACACTGCTGACAAGCGCGTTGATAATGCCGCTCGGATACGCAAATGACACAGCGCCCTCTGACAGGGTAAGAGCGGCAATATCCGCATTAGAAAGGACTGTTCTGACATTTGTGATAGTCCTGCTGGCGTTCGGCAGATTTGACGTGGTTTTAGATCTTGTTACACGTCTTGGAATCCTGCTCGGGTTTGCAGGCGGTGGAAAAAGTCAAGGCTGCTTCAATCAGTTCACTGCATTTGTCTCGTCATGCTTTGCCGCTCCTGATGCAGCTGCTGTCACAGATGCGTCAGGATATCCTACATGGCAGCTTACCGACAGATACATAACAGACATAAGTATTACTGGCTGTATTTTGCTTGCGCTCTGTATTATAAGCGTGATAATAAACAGAAAATCAGCCATTACGCGGATAGCGGCGCTTTGGACTATGTTTTCGGTCGTACTGCTCGGGATCGTTGGCTGGGGAGCGACGGAGAACGGCATGATATTATATTCATTATACTTCTGCTGGGCATATCTTGTTCTGCTTTTTCAGCTTGTGAAATGGCTGTCGGAAAAGCTCAGCGCCAAGCCGCTCACAGTAATAGCAAGCTGTGCAGCTATGATCGTACTTGGGATCATCAACCTTAACGGAATGGAAAAGCTGCTCGGCTTTGCTTTCACGGAATATCCTTTTTCTTGGTGAGTTATGAAAATAAAAATAATATTAAAAGAGATGCGGGTACACCATTATATCAAGAATCTTCTGATATTTGTCCCGCTGGCGTGCAGCGGACAGCTTTTCAATATTGATAAGCTCATTCCCGCGATATTTGCTTTTTTGGCATTCTGCCTGATATCCTCCGCTGTTTATATCATAAATGACATAAACGATGCTGAAAAGGATAAAAAACACCCATTCAAATGCAAGCGTCCCATAGCTGCGGGACAGCTGTCGAAAAAAGCAGCCTGTGTGGCAGCCGCAGTTCTATTGGCGGCAGGCATGGCGTTGGAAGCCCTGTGCTTCAGCCTGCCGACACTGCTGACCCTTCTCCTGTATCTGTTATTGAACATCTCATACAGCTTCGGATTGAAGGACATCCCGCTGCTGGATATTGCAATTCTTGTTTCGGGCTTTCTGATACGTGTCATTTACGGATCACTGATAACGGAAATAGCTATTTCAAGCTGGCTGTATCTTGTTATAATATCCACATCATTCTACTTTGGATTCGGGAAGAGAAGGAACGAGCTCAAGCGTCAGACGGGCAATGATACACGCAGTGTCATAAAGAAATACCCGCTGTCGTTTCTGAGAAAAAATATGTATGTCTGCATGGCGATAGTTTTTGTATTTTACGCGCTCTGGACCGTAGATGAAAAAACGATAGTCTTGTATCAGAATTCACGTCTGATATGGACGGTCCCCTTTTTAATGCTGATATTCATGAAATACAGCCTTACGATCGAGGGCGATTCGGACGCGGATCCCGTCGAGGTGCTGCTGCATGACAAGGTGCTTATTGTTTTGAGCACGGCATATCTGGCAGCAATGTTTGCGCTGCTTTATCTTATACGCTGAGAGGGAGCCAAGCCGTGAATGTATATGATTTTGACGGAACGATATATGACGGAGACAGCTCTGTCGACTTTTATCTGTTTTGCATACGCAGAAGACCGTATGTGTTTTTCAGATGCCTGCCTGCACAGCTTGTAGGAGCGCTGCTGTTTTGCTGCAAGCGGATATCAAAGGAAGGCTTCAAGGAGCGCTTTTTCATATTTCTGAGGTTTTCAGATGTTGATGAGGCGTTTTTGGAGGCGTTTTGGGAAAAGAACGCCTCAAAAATAAAGAAATGGTATCTGAAGCAAAAAAAAGAGAGTGACATTATCATCTCTGCCTCTCCGGATTTTCTGCTCAGACCGATATGCCGTAAAATGGGAGTTTCGCTTATCGCAACGTCTGTTGACAGCTTCACGGGGCGGATAAACGGCAGGAACTGCCGCGGAAATGAGAAGCTCAAGCGCTTTTATGCGGAAAATCCGGATGCTGAGATAGATGAATTTTATACTGATTCAAAAGCGGATGTTCCGCTTGCAAGGAAAGCTAAAAAGGCGTATTGGGTACGGAAAGATAAGGTAACACGTTATCCCGGCTGCACTATCGAGGAGGTCAGCGGCTGAGGGTGACGGACCTGAAAAAAATCATCCCGAACTGTTGATTTTTTCTGAAAAAGGTGCTACAATGGAAATATAATTTAAAGAAAGAAGGTATTCCGCTATGGATATCAAAGCAAAAATTGAAGAGCTCGTAAACAAGGTAAAGAACGACAAGGACTTCGCGGCAAAGTTCAAGGCTGACCCTGTAAAGGCAGTAGAGGGCGTGCTCGGAGTTGACCTTCCCGACGACCAGATAAACAAGATAGTTGACGGTGTAAAGGCTAAGATAGCTGCTGACGGCATCGGCGGCAAGATAAGCGGCATCCTCGACAAGCTCACAGGCGGCGACAAGGACGACAAATAAAAAGTGAAACAGCCGTAAAGAAGCTAATGCTTCTTTACGGCTGTTTTTTATTGACAGTTTTATTTTGCGTGCAAGTCACGCTGCTCGACTGCGAGGCGGTCGCAGCGCTCGTTTTCGGGGTGACCCGCGTGCCCCTTGACCCAGTTGAACGTGACATCGTGCTTTTCGAGGAGCGGCAGCAGCTTTTCCCACAGGTCGACGTTCAGCGCGGGCTTCTTGTCGGACTTTATCCAGCCTTTTTTCTTCCAGCCGTAGACCCAGCCCTTTGTCACGCTGTCGACTACATATCGGCTGTCGGTCGTGAGCACGACCCTGCACGGCTCTTTCAGTGCAGACAGTCCCTCTATCACGCCGAGGAGCTCCATGCGGTTGTTGGTAGTCATAGCCTCTCCGCCCGAGAGCTCCTTTTCTCTGCCTGCGAACCGCAGTATCACGCCGTATCCGCCCGGACCGGGGTTACCGCTGCACGCGCCGTCCGAGAACATTTCTACTGTTTTTATGGCTAACGCCTCCTTGCAAATTGTTATGAGTATTATAGCAGATTTTGCGCCGTATGGCAAGTCGGATTTTGTGTAGGGGCGCATTACAGCAAAGCTGCATATAGCATCGCAATCCAAATCAAAGATTTGGTGCGCTGCTTATCCGTGCGCCCGATAATCGCCGACAAATCGCGGGCGAGCGGAACTCGCCCCTACAAAAGCATTACCGTAACCAATTGTAGGGGGACGCCGTCCCCTACACAATGCTGAATCAACGTTTTGTAGGGGCGCCCTTTGGGCGCCCGCACATACAGCTCGGACTGCCAAAGGCAGCCCCTACAGTCTCAGTCCTGCTTCTTCTCGAACAACAGCACAGGGAAGCCCTCGTAATAGGGCTTGACAATCTCGGGGTGCTTGTCGGCGTAGGAGAAGATAGCATCCGCGAGCCCGTCGCACAGGAAGCCCACGAGCTCCGCGATAGGACGCGAGAACATCTCCTCGCAGTTAGAGGCGATGACTATGGCGCGCCGACCGCCGACCTCCATTATCCTGTACGGCCATATACGGCAGTCGAAGGGCTTTTCGTCGCCGAGCATACAGCCTGTCTCGGTGAGTGCGGGACAGGTGAACAGTCCGTTTTCGTCGAATTCGGTGACTCTGAGAATGAAGCCGCCGTCCTTGCTGACGAAGGGGGTATCGGGCTTTGCGGCGCGGATACGCTCGCAGAGCTCCTCGGTGAAGACGGGGGTCTCCCACGCGTCATATCTGTCGAAAACGCAGCAGAGGCGGCATTTAGCGCAGCTCTCGGGACTGAGTATCTTTTTCAGCATTTTCCTTGCCTCCGTTGTTGATGAACTCCGCGACGATGTAGCGCGGGCGCTGCTTGACCTCGGCGTAAATTTTGCCGATATACTCGCCGATTATGCCGAGTGCGAGTATCTGGATGCCGCCGATGAGCCATATCGAGCACATCGTACTCGACCAGCCGAGCTCGGAGTGACCGAGAATCTTTACGACGAACGCCCATATAATGGCGACGGCGCTTATCGCGGACATGATGAAGCCGATAGCGGTGATGAGCTTGAGCGGTCTTGTGCTGAACGAGGTTATGCCGTTTACCGCGAAATGCAGCATTTTTCCGAGCGGGTACTTGCTTTTTCCCGCGAACCGCTCATGGCGCTCGTAGTAGACCTTGCAGCTCTTGAAGCCGATGAGCGGGACGAGTCCGCGGAGGAAGAGGTTGACCTCGCGGAAGCCTGCGAGCTCCTGCAAGACGCGGGCGCTCATGAGGCGGAAATCGGCGTGGTCGTAGACGATATCCGCGCCCATAGCCTTCATGAAGCGGTAGAAGCTCCGCGCGGTGAAGCGCTTGAAGAAGGAGTCGGTCTTGCGTGTACTGCGGACGCCGTACACGACCTGATTGCCCTCGTAATACTTGGCGAGCATCTCGTCTATCGCGTTGATATCGTCCTGTAGGTCGGCGTCCATGGTGATAGAGACGTCGCAGATGTCCTTGACAGTCATGAGACCCGCGAGCACGGCGTTCTGGTGACCGCTGTTGTGTGCGAGGTCGACGCCCGAGAACATCTCATCGGAGGCGTGAAGCTCGCGGATGATGTCCCACGTCCTGTCGCGGGAGCCGTCATTGACGAAGACGACTCTGCTGTCGGGGGAGATGAGTCCCGCGCCGATGAGGGAGGCATATTTCTCGCGGAGACGCTTTGCAGTCTCGGGGAGCACCTCCTCCTCGTTGTAGCAGGGGACTATCATATATAGTTTATCAGCCATAAAAAACCTCATTTCTGAGCTTGAATGAAAACATTTTGCAGGGGCGCCCTTTGAGCGTCCGCACAACAAAGCTCGGACTGCCAAAGGCAGCCCTGCATTTTATTGGTTTGTAGGCTCGTTCTTTGGAGCTTTCGCCAGCCTCCACCACAGCACCGCTATCCCCGCCGCAAGAACTGCGGTCGTGAATATGCTGCCTTCTATGCCGAATTTTCCGCCCGTCAGCAGTGCCGAGCTGCTGTTCGCCGTCGTGCGGAATACCGACTCGTTCATACCCGAGCCGCTCACGCTTATGCCGTAGAAGCTGCCCTGCAAAAAGTTCCATATTGAATGTATCGCGCACGCGCCCCATATGTCGTCGAAGAGTATCATGTACAGTCCCGCAAACACGCCGAACATCGCGAGATTGACGAATACGAGCAGATTGAAGCCGGGGTTGAGGACGTGTGCGAGGCTGAATGCCGCCGCGCTCACGCCTATCGCCACGAACGGGTGGTGGCGTCCGCCGAGAGTGTTCATCATGAAGCCGCGGAAAATGAATTCCTCGCTCATGCCCTGTATCAGGAAACCGAGCAGGGTCAGCAGTATTATGCCGAAGTTCACGTTCTTGCAGACGGAGATGTTGTTCGCGCGGCAGACCACCGAGCCCAGCGCTATCGCGGTCATCAGCACTGTTCCGACGAGTACGCCCTGTAGGTAGTGCAGTCCCGCCTTGTGCTTGACTATGCCCATTGAGCGGAGCGGTCTCGCCTCGCCGAAACGGCAGTAGAACATCGCTATCAGCGTGCCGAACACCGTGCAGAACAGCATGGCGATGAAGACCTTGTTCTCCATTGAGACGGAAACGCTCGCGTCACGTATAACGGAGAAGGTCATCTCCGCACCCGAGGCTTTCAGCTCCTCGAGACGGGCATATATCGCGTCGCGCGCCATGAGCCACGGGATTATCGACTCCGCGACAAGTATCAGCGCAAGTATCAGTACGAATGAGAATATATTGACGATGAGGTTCTCGGAAACAGACGATTTTTCCGATTCTTTGAACATTTTCGGTCTCAGCTCGGGCATGGTAAGCCTCCTTGATTTGGTATATCTCAATTTTACCCCATACGTCCCGCCTTGTCAAGTGCCTGACTTAAACGCGGCAAAGTCGCAGAATTATTTGAAGGCGGCTACACCTCAGAGTGAATAATTAAATCAAAAAGCCAAAGAGCCGTTCTCTTTGGCTTTTTTGTCGTTTTGGGCAGCGTTATCACGGGCTGTTTTGTGCAGGTATACAAAGCTGAAAATTATTTTTTCAATAATCAACGGTTTTCCATTGCAAAAATGGCTTTTTTGCACCCCTTATAGAGGGGCTTGCGGATAAGTCGCTTGCTTCTCGAAGCGGATACACTCGGAAAGGAGTAATCATGAACTGGATACGCAATGAAAGATTCGTCAGCTTCAGCGACGGCAAGGCGGTCGTGCTCGCGGAGATAATGGCAGATTCGGCGGGAGACCTTCCCGATGTGAACGACATCACGGGCAAGATAATCGCCAAGGGCTCTGTTGCGCTCGACATCAACACGGGCGACACCTACTGTCTCAACAGCTCGGGCATATGGAAGAAGCAGAGCTCTGCGAGCCCGCTCGGAACACCGACATCTATGCTGATAATGGGCACATCTGCGGGAGCACCTATCGTCGGCAATCTCACAGTACAGGAGGATGAATGATATGGCAATAGTAAGATTTCAGCAGCCAAGCGGCTCTACGAGCCTCGCGAACTTCTTCGAGTGGCTGAACGAGCACAAGGAGGGCACCTTTCTTGAGGACCTCACCATTACGAACACAACGACGGTGAACACGAACGATACGCTGTCCATTGCGGACGACGACGTAACGATAAAGTTCACTGTACAGTCGGGAAGCAACAAGGAATTGTTCCGCTACTCGTCCGACGACTTCACAAAGGTGCTCAAGACGACGAACGGAACGGATGTTACAGCCTATATCGTGGGAGCACTGCTCTGCGACAACGGGCTCATGCTGCAATACTACGCGGGCTATAGCTCGTCGACATGGCTCAACAACTACGGTGTATGCATTACTGTTGACAGCAACGGTCAGCTTGCGGCATTGACTGTCACGAGCGTAATCCCCGAGTCGACCACCGAGATATCGGTGTGGGACACCTGCACGGCACAGTCGACAACGACTGCGCGCCGCAACTGCCGCCCGTATTACGGCGCGAGCATGACTGCGCTCGCACAGATAACGGCTCAGGGCATAGACAATACGCTCAGACTGCCCGACGCATATGCCGCTATAACCACACAGCTCAGTGCTGAGGCGCTCAACTCCGTCCTCATTGACGGCGCGCCCTATATAACCAACGGTGTATGGTATATCAGGGACAGCGTTCAGTAAGCGCAGAAAAGCCGCACATAAAGTGCGGCTACATAGTGAAGCATCCGATATGTCCGCAAAGCGGACACCATATCTATTCACTAAGAGGGCGTGATAAAGTCCTCTTTATCACGCCCTTGCTCATTAATATGCCTTGCCCCAGTATACCATGTGCTTGGCGGGCTTGCCGCAGCAAACGCACACGTCGGAGAGGTGCTCCTGCTCGAAGGGGATACATCTCGAGCCAACGCCCGTCTTGTTCTTGACCTCGTCCTCGCAGGCTTCCTCGCCGCACCACATAGCCTTGATGAAGCCGTCGCCCTGCTCGAGAGCCTTGTTTATCTCGTCGATAGTCGTGCAGGCGTAGGTGCGTCTCTTCTGATTTTCGAGCGCCTTGTTGAACATACCGTCGTGAGCCTCTGTGAGCTTCTGCTGAACGGCAGTCTCGAGGTCTGTGAGAGCTACAGTCGCCTTCTCACCGTTCCAGCGTGAAGCGATGACGCAGTTGCCCTCCTCGATGTCGCGCGGACCTATCTCCACACGGAGCGGAACGCCCTTCATCTCGTACTCTGCGAACTTCCAGCCGGGTGAGTTCTCGCTGTCGTCGAGCTTCACGCGCAGACCGAGCTTAGCGAGTCTGTCCTTGAGCTCGTTCGCCTTCTCGAGAACGCCCTCCTTGTGCTGGGCAACGGGGATGATAACGACCTGTATCGGAGCTACAGCGGGCGGGAGCACGAGACCGTTATCGTCGCCGTGAGTCATGATGACAGCGCCGATGAGACGAGTCGTAACGCCCCAGCTTGTCTGGTGCGGGAACACGCGCTTGTTCTCCTTGTCGGTGAATTCGATGTCGAAAGCCTTAGCGAAGCCGTCGCCGAAGTAGTGAGATGTACCTGCCTGAAGCGCCTTGCCGTCGTGCATGAGAGCCTCGATAGCGTAGGTGGAGACAGCTCCCGCGAACTTGTCGCTCTCGGTCTTTTTGCCCTTAACTACGGGCATAGCGAGGGACTGCTCGCAGAAGTCGGCGTACACGTTGAGCATACGCTCGGTCTCCTCGATAGCCTCCTCAGCGGTAGCGTGGATAGTGTGACCCTCCTGCCACAGGAACTCTCTCGAGCGGAGGAAGGGGCGGGTGGTCTTCTCCCAGCGAACGACGCTTACCCACTGGTTGTAGAGCTTGGGGAGGTCGCGGTAGGAGTGAACGATGTTGGCGTAGTGCTCGCAGAAGAGCGTCTCGGAGGTCGGGCGCACGCAGAGCCTGTCCTCGAGCTTTTCGCTTCCGCCGTAAGTTACCCAAGCAACCTCGGGAGCGAAGCCCTCAACGTGGTCTTTCTCCTTCTGGAGGAGGCTCTCGGGAATGAACATGGGCATACACACGTTCTCGTGACCTGTAGCCTTGAATGTGGAGTCGAGTATACGCTGGATATTCTCCCAGATAGCGTAGCCGTAGGGACGGATGACCATACAGCCCTTGACGCTGGTGTACTCGATGAGTTCAGCCTTTTTGCATATGTCGGTGTACCACTGTGCGAAGTCCTCGTCCATGGAGGTTATCGCGGTAACCAGCTTTTTATCCTTTGCCATAGAAATGTCCTCTTTTCTGAAATAACATAGATATACACATTATATCACAAGTTTAAAGAAATTGCAATATCTGAGGATAAATTCTTGTTCGGAGCTCATTTGTAGGGGCGAGTTCCGCTCGCCCGCCCGAAATGATACCGACGATTAAACGGGCGCACGGAATGCGCCCCTACAGAAATACGTTGGCTCGGCATTTTGTAGGGGCCGCCTTTGGCGGTCCGATATAATTATTATCGCCCGCAAAAAACAGGCAGTCCCTTTCGGAGCTGCCTGCTGAAAAGCGTAATACTACGATGTCATATAGTCCGTGAGCGACTTCTTGCCGCCTGTGGAGAGGTACGAATAGTACGCGAGGACTATCGAAGCGTCCTTGGCGTTGACCGAGCCGTCTTTATTGACGTCTGCGGCGAGCTTCTGCGACTCTGTGAGGCGCGGGGTATTGCCCGTCGAGAACGCCGCATATGCCTTGAGTATCTCCGTTGCGTCCTTGGAGTTGACCGATTTATCGCGGTTTACGTCTCCGAGGTCGTAGTCTGCGGGCTTGGGACCCGTCGTGACGGTGGTGGTCGTCTCGGGAGCGGTGGTAGTCGCCGCTGTGGTGGTGACCCTCTCGTTCACGTAGACCTTTATATTTTCGGTCGCCGAGAGCCATTTCTGGTACTGCGGGTAATAGAAGCCGAATACCACGTTGAGCTCGCTCGCGCCGACTGAACTGCTGTTGTAGCCCTCTACCCTGAACAGGTCGGGTCTGTCCTTGACCTCATACGGCACGCCGTTGTTCTCGGCGGTCTCATTGCCGTATTTGTCGGTCGTATAGACCTGTATCCTGAAGCCTGTGATGTCGAGCTGTTCGCCGTACTCATAAACGGTCTTGGTCGGGTAGCTGATTATTTGCAGGCGCACACTGCACTCGCGCGTTGTCGTGGGCTGAGTGGTCGTAGTCGTAGTAGTTGTCGTTGTTGTCGTGGTGGTCGTAGAAGTTGTTGTGGTAGTAGTGGAGGTAGTGGTAGGCTCGTCGGTGACGGGCTGTGAGGTCGTCGTGACCGTGGTAGTAGTGGTCGTAGTTGTTGTCGTGGTGGTCGTAGTGGTAGTAGTTGTGGTCGCGGGCTCAAGCACGAATACCGTGAAGTCTGCGCTCGCTGTGAGGAGCTTGTTCTCGGAATTGTACTTCTTGTAGGTTATCGTTATCGTGTGCTCGCCGGGAGTACTGCTGTCAAACTCCGAAATATCGAAGCGTGAGCTGTAGTCCTTGACGTCGTAGGAGTTGCCGTAGTTGTCGCTTACCTCGTCGCCGTTTCCGTCGATGACCCATGTCTTGACTGCAAGTCCTTCAAGGTCGAGCTCCTCGCCGATGTTGTAGGCGGTCTTGGTAGGATAGCTGGCTATCCTGATGCCGACCTTTCTGTCGGGACCCTTTGTTGCGGGGACGGTCGTAGTCGTGGTAGTGGTGGTAGTGGTGACGGGAGCGGTGGTCGTCTGAGTCGTCGTCTCAGGGACTATCGTCAGCCTTACCTCCTCGCCCTTCACGCAGTCCTTCTCGCGGATAGTGAGGTGAGCCTCGCCCGCAGAGAGCGCGGTGATGTACACGATGCCGCGCGAGGAGCTGAATCTGTAGGAGATATTGTCCGATGCGTTCGTGACAGACACGCCCGAGCACTCATATGAGTCGGAGTTGTACACGTATACCGCCCTCTGAGCATTCACCTCGAGCGGCGAGTTGTCGTAGTCGAGGATAGTGTAGCTGTCCGCCTTTGTCGTTGTTGTGGTTGTCTCGGGAGCAGTGGTAGTAGTTGTCGTAGTGGTGGTGGTAGTGGTCGTCGTTGTAGTTGTAGTCGTGGCGGGAGCTGTCGTAGTTGCGGGAGGCTCGCCGATAGACTCGAACTTGTAGCTGTACCGATTTGCGTATACCTCCGCTATAGAGCCCGAGTAGCCCCTTATCGTACCGTTGTACGTATAGTCGTCCTTGTAGGCGTTGCATATGGTGTAGTTTTCGCCCGCGATGCTGCACTTCGGATTCTCGAAGGTTATCGACGTCATTTTTGTCGTGTAGAAGAAGCAGAAATTGCCTATCTTCTGAACGTTCTTGGGTATCACTATCGACTCGAGCCCGTCATTCTGGAATGCGCGCTCGCCTATCGAGGTCAGTGACTCGGGCAGCTTTATGCTCTTCATGTATATGCAGCGGTAGAAGCCGTAATCGGGTATCGTCTTGAAGCCGTCGGGCAGCGTCACAGACGTGACCGCGCAGTAGTCAAACGCGTGGGGAGCTGATTCGGTTACTCCCGACGGAACGCTGAATGCGCCGCTCTTCGCGGGAGGATAGGCTATGAGCTTCGTGCGGTCCTTGTTGTAGAGGACGCCGTCAGAGCTCGTATAATAGGGGTTGTCGGGCGATACCGTTATGCTCGCGAGAGACGAGAAGATGTCGCCCTCCATGTATACGCCGTCCTTGTAGTCAACGGTGTTGAGAGCCGTTTCACCGAGGTTTTTCAGCTTCGACGGAAGCGAAAGAGACGTCATCTTGTTCTGTCCCTTGAAGGCGTCGGAGAAAATGGTCACTACGGGTAGCCCCTCGATAGTCTCGGGGACGGCAACTGCTCCGCTGAGAGTGCCCGAGGTACCGCTGATGACCGTGAATTCCGCGTATTTGCGGTAGTTGAAGCTGCCACTCGTACCTGTTGTGTAGTCGTCCGCAGCGTATGCCGTGCCCGCGCTGTTCTCTGCGTATTGCAGTTCAAGGGTCAGCGAGCATAGCCCTATGATACCCGACAGGGCAAGTGCGATAAGTTTTTTCGTTTTCATTCTCATCAATAACACATCCTTATATGCTTAGAGCCTGCATTTTCCCCGAATACAGTGCTCCCTGAAATAAATGTGCGGCTTATTTTTTCTCTGCCGTACATGGAACAAAAAATAATTCCCATGATAATATGATATCACATCCTGTATTATTTTACAAGGGCTATCTTGTTAATTTGTAAAAATTAAACACGTTTGCAAGGGCAGAATGATATAATGTGCCCAAACATTTCCCCGAGCGGCGGCATATAATATACAGCGGCTGTATAAAGCTGCCGCAGAGAGGGATAATATAGGCAGAAACCAAATCTTTTCACAGGAGATAAATGCTATGTCAGTTAAAAGAGGAGAAATATACTATGCCGACCTCAGTCCTGTAGTCGGCTCGGAGCAGGGCGGCGTCCGACCCGTACTTATCGTTCAGAACGACGTCGGCAACCGTCACAGTCCAACAGTCATCGCCGCGGCTATAACCAGTCAGCGCGACAAGAACCGCCTTCCTACCCACATAGAGGTGCAGGCGGATAAGTGCGGGCTCGCCAAGGACAGCATTGTCCTGCTCGAGCAGATACGCACCATTGATAAGAAACGCCTCAAGGATAAAATGGGCGAGCTCGACCTCCGCTCCATGGACAAGGTCAATACCGCCCTGTCTATCAGCTTCGGACTGGAGCTGTGAATGCAAAGGGGGCGCCAAGGGGAGCCCCCTTTGGCGGAATCGCAGGTTACCAAATATGAGCCGTTACTTTA
>SAMEA3663299__coassemble_202_pt1 | contig 33645 bp, 35 predicted proteins | sample SAMEA3663299__metabat2_low_PE_032 | metagenome-assembled genome bin SAMEA3663299 (sample SAMEA3663299) | pig gut metagenome | biome: pig gut; feature: pig-associated habitat; material: faeces | place: China | collected 2013
GTACTATAAAATCGGGAATAATAGTTATCTTTCGGTTCACGATCAGATAGACGCCCTCTGGGACGCCGTACACACTTTACAAGGAGGCTAATGATGAAATTCTACAAAGAAATACCTGATATAGAGTTACTGTCGGGAGACACCCTGCCCGCATTTCATGTGCAGGTCGAAGGCTCCGACGCCGCGGGCAGTACAATGGAATGTATCGTATGCCGAAGCACATCACCCACTGTGGCAGTGATTACCAAAGCTTGCACACCTGAGAGCGGAGGCTTCATGGTACAGCTCACAAGTGAGGATACTGCGCCGCTTATCGAGGGCTCGTATCAGATACATTTTAGACTGATGAATAACGGTCTCAGCCTGCGGAAACTCAAGGGTAATATCTATGTTCATTCTGTTGCGGGAGGTAGTTCAAATGGCTAATATCAGTATAAGCGGATTCAGCATTGAAGAGGGAGTCAATATGACATTCGACACGGGCGGAGCCGTTCCGCCGCCCGCTCCCGAGACAGACAACCTCGGCAAGCCTGTTAATTGTATGGTAATGTGCACCACTAACGGCGCGGGAACTGGCATTATCGGAAATCTTGTAGTTGTACCAGTGGAGGCTTCATAAGGAGGTGTCGAAATGAACAAAATAGTTCAGACCATTGCCGCCCTTACTTGTGCTATTTTCGGATTACTTTTCGGGGAGATGGACGGTTTAATAAAAGCGCTCATCATTTTTATGGTGCTCGACTACTGCACAGGCGTCGCCGTGGCAATAAAAAAGAAGGAGCTATCCTCCGAAATAGGGTTCGTAGGTATCATCAAAAAGGTGTTTATACTGGTCTTTGTAGCTGTCGGACACGTCCTCGACGCGTATGTCATCGGTGAGGGTGCCATGTGCCGCGGCGCAGTCGCAGGCTTTTTTATCGCCAACGAGGGACTGTCTATTCTCGAAAACGGCGCGATATTCGGTCTCCCTATCCCTCGGAAACTCAAAGAGATACTGCTTCAGCTGCGTGGAAGAGGTGACGGCGATGAAAAAACAGACGTTTGAAGGCTGGATGGTCGGACAGGACGAGTTGTATCTCAAACGCCTGCTTTTCGCGGACGACACAAATTCCGACCACATACGCAGGCTCAAACGTGTCCTCAAAAATATAATCGACAACGAGCTCACTCCCGCACAGAAAGAATGTATCGAGCTGTATTACTGGGACGGATTGTCGCTGAAAGAAATAGCAGAAAGAAATGAAATAAGCCCGCAAGCTGTAAGCCAGTGCAAGAGTAGTGCCGAGAAAAGAATAATGAACATAATGAAGTACATAGTATAGGAGGTAAAACTATGGGAAATCTGTCAGAACATTTCGACTTATCCGAGTTTAAATGCCCTTGTGGCTGCGGCGGAGGTAATCCGTCGAAACTCTTGATCGAGAGGCTTGAAAAGTTTTTCCCTCTCCTGGACGCTAAGTCGATTATCATAACGAACGCTTACCGCTGCCCGAATTACTCCGTTAAGGTTGGCGGCTATCGCAACGATGCACACACCTGCAATATAGCTGCGGATATCATCATCAACAAAAAAAGCGGAGGCACGTACTCCGCTGAGGATATTGCAGAGGCTGCGGAGCGTATAGGCTTCGGCGGTATTGGGCTCATGAACGGAGCCTGCCATGTGGACAACAGGGACTGCGAGCCCTACACCAACAATCACTGGTTCGGCGACGAGCGTGACGGGCGGAACTACATCAAGACCTTCCAGCGCGGTACAGTCTTCCCGGGAGAGACAAAGCCTGAGTCTCAGCCTCAGAAAAAAACAATGAAAGTCACGATTGAGTACGACGACCACATCTTCTCGGGACTGCTTGAGGAGAGGTAGTTTTTGACACCCTATTTGACACCCATTTTTATATAATGGTGCCATTTTTAAACATTCTATAACAAACAGTGACAAAATAACAAAAGCCCCGAAAACGCCAGTATATCGACGTTATCGGGGCTTTATTTTTTGCGGTTTTTTACTCGATTCCTGCCTGCTGTTTAGCCGCAGTGAGCGTATTTTTCATGAGCATTGCAATGGTCATGGGTCCGACTCCGCCGGGGACGGGAGTGATATAGCCCGCTCTCTTCTCCGCGGACTCGAAGTCAACATCTCCGCAGAGCTTGCCGTTCTCGTCGCGGTCCATGCCGACGTCGATAACGACTGCGCCCTCCTTTATCATGTCGCCTGTGACGAACTTGGCGCGTCCGATAGCGACTACGAGGATATCAGCTCCGAGGCATATCTCCTTGAGGTTCTTGGTCTTGGAGTGGCATATCGTAACAGTGCCGTTCTTCTGGAGCAGCAGCATTGCCTGCGGCTTGCCAACGATGTTGCTTCTTCCGATGACTACGCACTGTTTGCCTGTGATGTCAACGCCCGTGCTCTCGATGAGGCGCATAACGCCTGCGGGAGTGCAGGGGAGGAAGGAATACTCGCCTATCATTATCCTGCCGACGTTCTCGGGGTGGAATGCGTCAACGTCCTTGGCGGGGGAGATAGCGTTGATGATAGCCTTCTCGTCGATGTGCTTGGGCAGCGGGAGCTGAACAAGTATGCCGTTCACGCGGTCGTCGCGGTTGAGGACGTTCACGAGGTCGAGCAACTGCTCCTGCGTTGTGTTCTCGTCGAGAGCGTACTCGAACGACTGGAAGCCCACAGCCTCGCAAGCCTTCTTCTTGTTGTTGACGTAAACGCGTGAAGCGGAGTCATTTCCCACGATAACTACCGCGAGACCTACCTTCAAGCCGTTTGATTCCTTGAGCCTTGCGGTCTCCTCTGCGACCTCAGCCTTTACGCTTGCGGAAACTGCTTTTCCGTCGATTATCTGTGCCATATGTAAAAGTCCTCCTTATTTTTTCTTGTGCTTTTTCTTCTTGCTGTGACCGCCCTTGCCCGAGCCGCCCGAAAGGCGTTCGTCGTGCTTCTCGGCGAGCTGCTCGTACTTGTCGCCTGCGGTATCGGCAGCCTTATCAGCTGTATCCTCAGCCTTTTCCTTGACAGCTTCAACAGCTTCTTCTGCCTTGTCCTTTGCGGATTCGGCAACGTCCTCAGCCTTGTCCTTCAGCTCCTCGGCTTTGTCCTTGACGGCTTCAACAGCCTCTTCTGCCTTGTCCTTTGCGGATTCAGCGGCGTCCTCAGTCTTGTCATTCAGCTCCTCGGCTTTGTCCTTGACAGCTTCAACAGCCTCTTCTGCCTTATCCTTCACGGATTCAGCAGCTTCCTCGACCTTATCCTCGGCTGTCCCGACAGCGTCCTCGACCTTGTCCTTTGCGGCATTGAGCTTCTTCTCAGCCTCCGCGAAGAACTCGTCATCGTCGTCCTCGTCGGGGAGAATGCCTATCTCGTCGTCGTCCTCATCGGGGAGTATGCCTATCTCATCGTCGTCGTCAGAGAGGTCGCCTATCTCGTCGTTTCCGCCCATCATGGCGTCAGCGCCCTTGATTCCCATAGCCTTGCGGCGTGATTCCTCGATGAGCATACGCGATTCCTCGGTGCTTGCATAGAGCACAAAGCTCTCGGGGTCGCGCTTTATGCGTGAGAACATTACTATCTGGATTATGACGGACGCTATGAATATGATAGCGGAAAGTGCCTGTGATACGCGGATATTGCCTATCATGAGGCTGTCCGTGCGGAGACCCTCGACAAAGAATCTCTCAAAGCCGTACCACGCCATGTACATCAGGAAAATCTGTCCGTCGTAGCGTCTCTTCTTGGAGATAAGAGCTAAAATGACGAAGCCAAGTATGCACCATACCGACTCGTAGAGGAAGCACGGGTGAACCGCCTTTTCCCACATCATTTCGGGGTTGCCGTTGTTGTACATATCGCCGCCTATCTGCACGGCATTGTTTATCGTGCGCTGTATCGTACCGCCCGTCATTCCGAGGAAAAAGTCGGTGTTAGTGCCGAATGCCTCCTGATTGACGAAGTTGCCCCAGCGTCCGATGCCCTGACCTATGAGCAGTCCGAGCACGGTGACGTCGAGCATGGGGAGTATCCTCACCTTGCGCAGCTTGCAGATGATGAAGCCGACCACAAAGGCGCCGATTATGCCGCCGTATATCGCAAGTCCGCCGTTGCGGGTGTTGATGACAGCCTTTAGTGTAGCTCCGACGGAGCCCTTGCTGTAGTCATCCCAGTTAAAGATGACGTAGTACAGCCTTGCGCCGACGATACCGCCGAGCACTCCGCCGATGACTGCGTCAACGGCTCTGTCGGAGTCGATGCCGAAGCGCTTCATTCTCGGGAAGACGTAGATTATCGCGAGAATGAGTCCGAGGGTGATGATGATGCCGTACCACTGGATATCGAGTCCGAAAACGGTGAAGGCTGTCGGGTCAATGGTGAAGCCGAAGCCGAGGTTCGGGAATTCGATCCTGTGCGGGTCGAGCATTTGTGAAAAGATAGTTGTTGCAGCGTTGATCATGGTGAACCACCGTCCTTTTCTATTACTGACAGAACGACTCTGTCGCTCCGCAGCTCATTCCTGATAAAGTTGTTGATATCGTCCGCGGTGAGTGCGGAGATGGTATCTATCGCGTCATATGGCGCCACGCCGTCGATATGGCTGTTTATCATGAGGTTAGCCACAGCGTCGACGTTGTTGAGCTCGCGTATGAGCAGACCGTAGGTCGAGCGTTTTATCCTGCGGAAGATGTTCTCGTCGACGCCCTCGCGGGAGATGCGCTCCACTTCGTTGAGGACAGCCTCGCGCACCCTTTCGGGCTCGTCGGACTCGCCGCTGAATATTACGGAGAAGTAGCCGTCTCCGCAGAAAACCTCGGCTCCGAACGTGGAGTTGATGACCTCGCTCTCAAGGAGTTTAACGTACATATCGGTCGAGGCGTCGGTGAGTATCGCCGACGCGAGCGAGCCTGCCATAGACTTTTTCAGCCGCTCCTCTCCCGAGCACGGTCTGCACTTGAAGCCGATGTGGAAGATAGTCGTGCCGATGTGCTGTTTCTCGCGTATCTCGGGCTGGACTATCGTATCGGGCTCGTCGGGGAAGACGGTCTCGAGCCCCTTGTCCTCGCAGGGCTTGAGCAGCTCGTCGCATACCGCGAGCACCTCGTCCGCGCTGACGTTGCCCGCAATCGAAAGCGCCATATTATTGAGGTTGTAGAAGGTGTCGTAGCACTTGTACAGCAGGGGAGCGTCTATCTGCGCGATGCTGTCCTTAGTGCCCGCGATGTCAATGCGCACGGGGTGAGCGTGGTACATACACCGCAGCATATTGAAGAAAACGCGCCATTCGGGGTTGTCGTTGGTCATCTGTATCTCCTGACCGATTATCCCCATTTCCTTGTCGACGTTTTCCTTTGTGAAGTACGGCTTCTGCACGAAGTCGAGCAGTATCCGCAGATTGTCGGTGTAATTCTTCGAGCAGCCGAACAGGTAGCAGGTCTTGTCAAACGAGGTGAATGCGTTGCCCGAGGCTCCCGTCTTGGCGTAGAGCTCGAAAACTCCGCAGTCCTCGTTCTCGAAGAGCTTGTGCTCGAGGAAGTGGGCTATGCCCTCGGGGACGGTGGTGTAGTCCTTGTCCCCGCGTGTCTTGAACATCGTATTAATCGAGCCGTATTTCGTGCCGAAGAGCGCCTCAACGGTGCTGAAGCCCTTCATCTCGCAGATGTAGATGTCGAGACCGCTCGGGTGCTTGACGTGTATGCAGCTGTCGCCCGTGACCCTGCTTGTGAGGATATTTCTTTCCATTATGCGTTATCCTCCCTGCAAAGCATATAGTAGCGGCTGTCGAGCGTGAGCGACTGTGCGGCTGCGATGACGCGCTCCTTCGTGACCTCGCGGTATAGGGCAGCCTGCTGCTGCGGGTCGACGCTGACGCCGTCGCAGAAGCGCTCGAAGTACCATGACGAGTACGACGAGGGCGTATCTCCGACCGCTGCGAGCGCGTTGTCCAGCGAGAGCAGAGCGCTCTCAAGCTCGGTGTCGGTGATGTTTCCGTTCTTTATCTCGTCGAGCTGACGGAGTATCTCCTGCTCGGCGGCTTCGATGTTGACCTTTTCCACGCCCGAATCAACGGTCAGCGTGTTCTTGGAGCTGATATACCTGCACGCGCAGTAGTAGCACAGGCTCAGCTTCTCCCTGACGTTGACGAACAGCTTCGATACGGGCGTTTCGCCGAGCATGGCGCTCATCACGCGCAGGGCGTATATATCGTCCGAATCGCTCTTGAACGTGAGCGCGGTCTTGCACTGGAGCACGTCCATTTCCTCCGTGACCGTCGAAGGCTCGGACTTGGCGGGGCTGACTGTCCTGAACGTGCATTTGCGGGATTTCCGTTCTATCGCGGCAAATTCGCGGCGGAACATCTCCGCGGCTTTATCGTTCGGCTCGGGAGCGACATAGTATATCTCGACCTGAGCCGTTTTCAATATCCTAAGGTAAGCGGCGTAGGCGTCCGCAGCGGTGACAGCTTCGGCGGACTCGCGCGTTCCGTAGCACGAGCACTCGGCGGGCTCGCCGACGAATGCCGCCTCGGCAGCGCGTGCGAGGGCATAGCTTCGCTTATTGTTCATTTCCGCGTCTATGCGGTCGAGGAGGTCGTTCTTGGTTATCCTGAACGGCGTGGCGTCGAACTCTCCGTCCTTCACGTTTGGCGAGAAGAGACAGTCGCGCACTACGCCGAGCATCTCGCCCTCAATGTCCTCGCCGTCGAGGGAGTAGCGATTGCATATCCACGAGGCTGACAGTCCGAGCACCTGTATATCGCCGCGCTTGCGGATAAAGGTGCTGAGAGCTGAGCCGTACAGTGCCGAGAGCTGCTCGTTGAGCTCCGCTACCGAGCGCAGCTTACTGTTTGAGGCGGACAGCGCACCTATCCCGAGGGAATTGGCGGCAGCCTCCGAAGGTGCGAGAGGCGTCATGAACCTCACGTATACAGAGCAGGTCTTGAACTTCTCGTCTGTAATTGAAGTAAAGCCGATGTTCTCGCCGAGCTCTGTCCGTTTTATATCCATTATGGCAAGCACTCCTAATTACTGTAAATATAAATACACATTTATTATATCACACCCGCGGGAAAAATACCATAGTTTTTTGAAAAATTCTTTCCTGTACGTACAATTTTTGCTGCGGATATGAAAAAAGACGGATATACCGTCTTTTTTTGTATGCCGAGCAATGCAGGGGAGCAACACGAAAGCGCCCCTGCATCGGTTCGTAATGCCGTTCAGTCCGTCTTTGAATACAGCTTCTTGAAGTCCGTAGGCGTGCAGTGCTTTATCTCCTTGAATATGCGGTTGAACGTGGTCAGGCTCTTGAAGCCCGAACGCATGGCGACCTCCGTTATCGGTATATCGGGGTCGAGGAGCAGGTTCTCCGCCGAGCGCGTCCTGCGGGCGTTTATGTACTGCAAATACGACATGGAGTTGTACTGCTTGAATATGCGCGAGAAGTGGTACTTGCTGTAGCCTGCGACGTCTGCGAGCTGGTCGAGGGAGATATCGTACATATAATTGGCGTCGATGTACTTCATCACGGTGCTGAATTTCTCGGAATACTCGTCTATCTTGCCGTCGTCGCACGATAGCGAGCTCTTGCTCTGCTCGAGGTGAAACTCGCGCACGGCAATGAGGAGCTGTATCAGCATGGAGTATATCCTCACGTCCGCGAGCTCGGACTTGGTGCCGTACATGGCATAGATGTCGAGCATTGTCTTCTTCGCGAGGACGTGGAGCTCCTTGTCGAACTCGGGCGTTATCAGCAGGGGAGCCGTGAGGCTTCTCATGACGGGCTCGAGCGCGGATACGTCCCCGAGGACGGAGTTGTCGCACTGGAAGATGAGCCTTCGTCCGGGGATAGCGGGCATACTGTGGAGCTCTCCCGGCGGTACGATGAGCACCTCGTTCTCCTTGATGGTGTAGTCGGTGCCGCCGACCTTGACCGTGTAGTAGTTCTTCATTGGCATGAGTATTTCCACGGCATTGTGCCAGTGGACGGGATATGCCTCATTATCGTCGTTATCGTAAAGAAGTATCGACCGCTTGCTGTCGTATTCGACGGTCTCGTAGTCACCTGACAAATGCTTTATCATAATAATACCTCACCGAAAATTGCGGTCGCGGAGCAGAGCGCCTCGCTGAGCGCGCATATGCTGTCCGACCTTGACGGGGACTTCCTGAAAGCCCCTTTCATACCGATTATCCACCTTTTATTATAGTATTTTTCAATGTAAAAGTAAATACTGCGGCGGAAACTTTGGAAGTAATGTACAAATGAAAGCCGCAATTTTTGGTCAATACGTTCGTGCGGAGCTGACTGCCGCAGAGGCAGAAAAGAGCTCCGAGAGCTATGCAATATGTAGAAATGCACGGATTTGAAGCTGCGTTTTTCGCCGAAATGTGACAAATTGCTACATTTGACTTTGCTTATTGACATTTGAGGAAATACCGTGTAGAATAGTATATAGGGACATTTGAGTTCCTTATTTTACGGCTTTATATATAGACAAAAAGATTAACAAAAGCCGCTCCGTAGAACAAAAAACAGGTTATTAAAGGGTGGTAAGATGGTATTCAGCAGTTTGGAGTTTATTTTTTTATTCCTTCCTGCATTTATGATAGTTTACGGGCTCGTCCCGACGAAATATAAAAATGCAACGTTATTCGCGGGCAGTATCTTCTTCTACAGCATGGGCGTGCTGAAAAGACCGATATATATCGTGCTCTTCCTGCTTACGATACTGTTCAACTTCATCATCGGAGAGTTTATCGAAAACTTCCGCAAGGCGGGCAAGCTGTGGCTCGTCATCGGCATAATCTTCAACTTCTGGTGGCTCGCTTTTTTCAAGTATACGGGCTTTGCCTTCAGCAACATAAACCTTCTGCTGAAGAACGACCTGCCCGTCAGGAACATTATCCTGCCGATAGGTATCAGCTTCTACACGTTCCAGAACGTGTCGTACATCGTCGACGTCTACAGGCGCAAGGCTAAGGCGGAGACGAACCTCATCAACTACGGCGCGTACATCAGTATGTTCCCTCAGCTCATCGCGGGACCTATCGTCAAGTACGAGACGGTCGCGGCTCAGCTAAGGAACCGCACTCACAGCATAAAGCGCGTGGAGGACGGACTCAAGACCTTCACTATCGGACTCGGCTACAAGGTACTGCTCGCAAATCAGGTGGGCGGCTTGTGGAAAAAAATAGGCGATATCGGCTATCAGAGCATTTCTACCAAGCTGGCGTGGCTCGGAATAATCGCCTTCACTTTCCAGATTTATTTCGATTTCTGCGGCTACTCCTATATGGCGATCGGTCTCGGGCGCATTATGGGCTTCGATATCCCGCAGAACTTCAATCACCCGTATATGTCCACGACAATGGGCGAGTTCTGGCGCAGATGGCATATGACCCTCGGAAACTGGTTCAAGGAGTATGTGTACATTCCGCTCGGAGGCAACCGCGTAAAGACATCGCTCGTAGTTCGCAACTTCTTTGTTGTATGGCTCTTCACGGGCGTATGGCACGGCGCGAGCTGGAACTTCGTCATCTGGGGCATGGTGCTGTTCGGTCTGATCATGCTCGAACGCTTCGTGATAGGCGACTTCCTCAATAAGTACAAGATAGTCGGACATCTGTATATGTTCCTCGTGATACCGCTCACATGGCTTCTCTTCGCGATAACGGACTTCAGAGAGCTCGGTATCTACTTCTCGAGGCTTGTTCCGATATTCCCCGTCAAGACCTATGCGGTCAACAGCGGAGATTTCGCAAAGTTCTTCCGCATCTACTGGAAATACTTCGTCGCAGGCACTATATTCTCGACCAATATCCCTGAAAAGATCTACAAAAAGATAAAGGATTCCTATTTCATCGTGATATTGCTTATAATAGTGTTCTGGGCTTCCGTATACTGTATGTATCAGGGAATGGACGACCCGTTCCTGTATTACACTTTCTAAGGAGACTTCGGTTATTATGAATAAATTCAAACAGTGCGCATATACTCTGCTCCTGTTGTCGACCTGCTTCATCGCTTCGCCGCTCATACTCCACAAGATATGGACGTCGAGCGCCTTAGCGGAGAAGCCCGCGGCGGCGGCTCCGCCCGTAGTCAACAGGAACAAGGAGCAGACTACAACTCCCGAGGGCGAGCCTGTTACTCAGGCTGACGGCACGGCTCCCGCCGTTACAGGCACGGGTACTGCTTCCGCTGAGGGTCAGCCCGCCGCAACGGAGACGACTACCGCTCCTGCTCAGCCTGACATCTTCGTCGAGAGTGACCTCTCTTACTTCGATGATGCGCTCTTCATAGGTGACTCTCGTACCGTCGGGATAAAGGATTACGGTGACTTCGAGAACTCTGACTTCTTCTGCACGGAGGGTCTCTCGACTGACCAGATAAACAAGACCACCGTCAATGGCAAGACCTTTGACCAGTTGATAGACGCAAAGCAGTACGGTAAGGTCTATGTTATGCTCGGCATAAATGAGGTTGGCAACGACCATGAGTATGTTCTGACCTCCTACCGCGCGATAGTAGAGAAGCTCAAGGTACATCAGCCCGACGCTATCATCTACGTGCAGGCTAACCTCCATGTTTCGTCCTACGCGGAGAACGGCGTCATCACAAACGCATCTATCGACGACCTCAACAGCGGTATTGCCTCCCTCGCGGACAATAAGCGCGTGTTCTATCTCGATATCAACGAGCTCTACGATGACGAGTACGGCTACTTCAATCAGAACTACACCCATGACGGAGTCCACCCGATGGGTATGTACTACACTCAGTGGTGTGAGTGGCTCTGCACCAAGACTGTCCCCAAGGACGGCGCTCAGACAACAACTGCGGCTGAATAAAACGAACAGGCTCCCACGTCGGGAGCCTGTTTTTCATTTATCAGGTGCTGTTCATTGCTTCGGACAGCTTTTTCCCGCTTTCATGTGAACATTGAGCAGAGAAGGGGAGACCCTCCGAAACATGAGCCGTTTTCATTTTTGGTCTGCTGTTGTGAACGGGAGACTCGTTATGACTCCCGCGTCGAGCTTCTGTATCGCGAGCGCGTCACTGCCCGTTATTCCGTCGCCGACATTGCAGCAGTCCGCGTTTTTTCTGCCCGCCCCGGTCAGCATAAATCTGTCCTTGTTGGCGATGTATTGCAGTATCGCGACCGCGTCCGCTACCGTGACCTTTTTATCGCAGTTGGCGTCGCCGATGAGCAGCTTTTCCACGGCTTCAAACTCTGCGGTAGTATCGGGTACGGCAACCTCCTTTGCCGATATATCGCCCATGAGCTTCCAGTCATTGCTGCTGTCCTGCAGGAATACGCGGATATCCTTGAGCTCATCGCTGCCGCTGATGCCGAAAATATCGAACGGCAGGCGGTACTCGACCGTGTCGCCCTGCCACTTGCACAGGCAGCCGTCGTATGCGGACTTGTTGAAGTAGACAAAGCCGTTTGAGGCGTAGTACAGCCAGAAATACTCGTTGTCGCCTGCGCGGTGGAGCTGAATATTGTACACGGGCGCCTTTGCTCCCGTCGGCATCTTCGCCATGACGTAGAGGTATTTCCCGTCCGCGCGGACGGACATCTCCGTGCCGCTTTCGGACTTTGCGATGACGTTTTCAGCCGTCCACTCGTTCGCGTGGGAGAGCGCTCCGTCAACGGTGATGATATCGCGGTATGAGTACATTTTCGAGCTTGCGCCGTCCTCGCAGCCGACCACGCAGAAGCCGCCTCCCGAGGTCGGAGCATCAGCTTTTTTCACGTTGATATTGCCGAGCAGATTTGCTCCGAGCACGCCGTTCCATGTGCCGTTGTTCGCGAAACGGACAGCGCCCTTTTCGGGAGCCTCGGGCGCGAACTCGTGACCGATATCCGCCTTGAAATAAACGTTCCAGCTGCCAGCCTCTATATCGTCGGGGAGCTGTACGCTGAACGAATTCACGGCCTTGGTGCAGGAGCGCCATTCGCGGCAGTCGATATCCGCCTTTGCGCAGTGGTACAAGCCGTCACGCTCGAGTATGACATAGGAGCGGCAGGGCGGGATAATGCCTGCAAATCCCGTGTTCTCGACCGTGAATCTCACGTCCGCCGTGCCGCCCTGCACAGCCTCGGGAGTGAGCTCGGAGCCGCGCAGGACGAGCCTGTAGCCGAGGTGGTCGCGTATGAAATCGAAGGTGGTGCTGCCGTAGTATGCGGAGTTGTCGACGCCTGAAACATCGCAGTCCGCGCCGAAGGTATAGTTCTTGTAGAGCTGGAAAATGTTCGAGTTTATGTAGCTGAGATGCGTCTTGTACATCTCGGGTATCGCATTCTCGGGGAGGTAGGTGCCGTACTTCTGCGCGAACTCGAGATTGCCCGAAAACTCGCCGCCGAAGTAGGAGGTCAGGGTCTGCCGCCCGAGCCATGTCGTATCGGAAACGCGGTCAGCATAGGTGCCGAGGTCGCTGTCGCTGCCCATGTAGCCGTCGTCATACAGTCCTATCCGTGCGCGGTATTTCTGTATGTCGGGACAGTATTTGCTCGATGTGAGGCTGTCCACGAGTTCGCTGTCATTTATCTCCGACTGCTTTATCCCCGCCCATTCAGCGAAGATATTCGGCGTTCTCACAGTCACGGGGACAGGGTCGGGAACGGCTTCGAGCAGCTTTTGCAGCAGCCTCGCCTTGTACTCGAGGGAGGTGTAATTGCCGCCGTGCTGTTCGCCCCATTTGCCGACGAAGCCCGACTCCACATAGACGAGCATATCGCCTGCCTGACCGAAGAAATCGTGTTCGGTGAGCTGGTCGATGTGCGAGAGCAGCGCGTCAAAGCTCGCAGGCTCGGGGTTGTCGGAGCCGTTCGCGTCATATCGGAACCGCACAGCTACGGTACAGCCGTTTTTGCGGCAGTTCTCGAAGGTCTGCCTCCACGAATCGAAGAAGGTCTCGTCGAGCGGGATATCCACGCCTGCGGTGTAGGTGCCGTCGGAGTTTTTGGTGCCGTTCATGCCCGAGGAGAAGGCACCGATGTCGATGAAAAACAGCACGAGCTTTGCGGTCGGCGAGTATACGGGAGTAGAGTCGGGCTTGCAGACTGCCCATATCGTGTTCGTGTAGCCTGCTGCGGGATTGTTTATCGTCCCGACGTATTCGCTGTAGTCGAGTCCGCTGTCAGCGAGCGGCTGCGTATCAGCGGACGCCGTACACGGCAGCAGCGCTGCTGTCAATGCGATACAAGCCGCAATTGCTGCGGTGCGTGAAAAAAGCTTTAGCATAGTTCACCTCATTTTACGCGCTCTTTATTTGTATTTTTCAAGCAGCTCTGCCTGCCGTTTTATGCGTTGTTTTGCCTGTTCTCTCAGGTGCTCGGGACCGAATATCTCAATTACGGGTCCGAAGCTCAGGAGACGGATGAGCAGTTCTGTTTCATCCTGCTGGTCATACCACAATTCCACGTTATACTGCCCCGTTTCAAGGTTGCGTACCGTGTGCTTCTCGTAAGAAGCAAATTCAAGCATAAAACGCTCAACGCCGTTGCGCTCTGTGCTGACCCTTATCATCGCAGGCGTACTGCATTTGCGGCTTGAGAAGTATTCGTCCATAGAAACGGGAGCTCTGTAAGCTCTTCCCGTGTCCTCGATTTTTGTTATCCGCCCGATATTGATGATCCCGCTGCTTCTGACCTTTTCATTTTGCAGTTGATAGCAATATGCGCGGAATTTATCATTTTTGGGGGAGTACTCCATTTTCAGCAGCACAAATCTGCCGCTCATACGCTTGCCGTGTCCCGAAACGAACTCGATAAACACTATCCTTCTGCGTTTTACCGCATCAAGCGCGGTTCGGAAGTTCTGTATGTATTTTTCGTCGCTGTAGTCATCGCTGTCGAGAAATCTGTCGATGAAGCAAAACTGCTCCCTGCCGTACAGTGGAGGCACATCTGCGAGCCTCTGCTCCAGAGAAGCGAGCGTCTCACTGTCCATGAACAGCCTTATCCTCGGGTCGCTGAGCTTTGCCTTCAGCCACATCTTTTGCAGCCTTGTCAGCACCTTAACAGGTGCTTTTTTCGTTATCCTTCGGAGATTTCCGTCGGCAGTGCGCCTGAACAGCCCCCAGTCCTCTCCGCTCGGTATGAGCTTCTGCGGAAGAAAAAGCACAGAATCGCGGAAGCCGTCACGGAGCACAGTCTCGCGTACTGTTTTTTCGTCTGTGACCTCATTTTCGAGCAGTTTAGCCGCCACTCGGAAATAAGTTCCGTATATCTCACTGAACAGATTCATCTTCATCACCGCCGTACATCGTGTTCATTCGCCTGATATCATCGTAGAATCGCGCCCTGACCGTATCTGCGCCGCCCTCTATGCTGACTATCCTGCCGATGAAGGTCTTAGCCCAGTGCATTATCTCATTCGGGTCGAAAACGTCAGCGGTCAGGGTGTACAGGTGCTCACCCGTGTGTTCGAGCGTGCAGCAGCGCTTCTCGCGCTCGAGGCGGTCGATAATAAATGGTTCTTTCTCCTCATCAACGTAAAACGTTATCTTCATGGGAGTTACAGCGCCTGCTTCTCTCCTCATGCCGAAGGATACTCCGAAGCAATGGCGAATATTCCGCTCGAACTTGTCTTTCAGCGCGTCATAGTTTTCATAGCATCCTTCCATTTTCAGAGCTTTCATATTATCAAGACGGAATGCGGAAAATCGCCTGTAGTTCGGGATATATGCCGCAAGATAGCGGCGTCCTGTCTGCACGGATACGAGTATCCTCATAGGAACTGCCTTATTCTCCGTGCCGAGGTCGTCTCCCTCTCTTTTCATTTTATCAGAGAACGATGTGAATGAAATACTGCGTTTTTCGTTTATCGCTGTCAGGATATCGGGGATGAGGATATCCTCGAGCGTATGTATGATGTAGTTGTGCTTTATAAAAAAGATGTCGTTCTCAAATCCGAGCATTTTGAGGAGGCTGTTGCCTATAATGCCGAAATGCTGAGTTTCCGAGAAGAACCTCAATGCGTCGTCGAGTCCTTTGTACTCGCGGACAAAGTCGTCAGCCGTGTCGCGGGAAAGCGAATAATACAGCGTTTTGCCCTGTTTCTTGGCTATTATTATGCCCTCGTCCACGTACTCCCTCAGCTTATTGCGGACGGTCTGCTCGTCAAACAGCTGTTCATATTCCGCATTCAGACTATCCACAAGCTCCTTGAGCGTTCTGCTTTGCCCGTCCTGCAAAATGTCAGTCAGAAGGAAGTGCAGACGTATGTCATTATCAGTGAAGCTCTTGGAATAATAGGCGTTATACAGCGGATTCTCGGGGATATGACCGCTGTCTACCGAAATAGAGACGCTTCTTCCGCGTAACGAATCGTCATAGCGCATATAGTCGCCCATCCAGCTCTCCACACGGCGCTTTTCGTCTCCGTAGGTGCGGATGCTCTTGCGGTCGAAATCGCTCCTGACCTTGCATCCGTATATGAAAAAGTCGCGGACATAGTCGCGTGTTTTGTCGAAATTCTTGATAAGCTCTGAGAATCCTGCCATAATTGTCACTCCTTCCCACATTTATATATTAACAGAAAATCTCTCCTTTTGCAATACGCCGCCCGAGTGTGTGCAGAAAATTTTATATGATTATTTCCTGTTCATGTGATATACTGGAATCAAGCTAAAGGAAAGGGGAGCGAACAGCTCCTCAGACCGACCCGACGGAGCCGTTGAGCGGCGTTTGCCGTCGGAGCGATAAAATGTTGATTTTTCGCCGCTTACAGCAGAACAGGCAGTTCGCAAGAACGGGTTCGACTCCCAAAGCGACGAGTTTAAGGCACATACAGCCGATGTTGGAATCAAAAGGTTATTAATTATCGTGCCTTGCATACCCATAAGGCGTTCACAGCAAATACAATGACTATACTGTTACTATAGAATCATAAAAGCGCCTTGCACATTTCACGCAGCTGTAATATACAGCAGCTGCGTACACAAATAAGACGCAAACAGCAATTCGCTGGAAATTTATGAATCGACCTTACCGCGTCTTGAATTTCATTACACATACGGCTCTGACAGCATTTTTTTCAGGGGCGCAGAGAGCTTCCTACGGGTCCAAGCACTGCGATGAAAATGAGCCGAGCTAAGTCAGCAGCAGCATGAAAAACGGAAAGATCCTGACTTGAAAGGAGCAGAATTATGCTTAACTACTTAAAGAACGAATCCAACATGACATACACCGAGAACGGCGGTACTGCTTACCGTTCATCCGAGTCCTTCTGCCTTGATATGTTCTTCAAGGCGGGCGCTATGAGAAACTCAACAGCGGCAGAAATAGCCGACGTTGTAACACGCGCTTACGCTGAGGACCCCGACAAGACTATGAAGATAGTCTTCTTTGCACGCGACGCAAGAGGCGGTCTCGGTGAGAGACGTTTCTTCCGTATCGCAATAGCCGCACTTATCAGGACAGCACCTGATGCGGTAAAGAAGAATGTTCCCATGTTCGCGGAATACGGTCGATACGACGACCTGTGCGTACTGCTCGGTACTCCACTGGAGTATGCCGCAGTCGAAGTCATCAAGGCTCAGCTCGACAAGGACATCGTTGCAATGAACGCAAAGAAGCCCGCTTCTCTGCTTGCAAAGTGGATGCCCTCCGTGAATGCTTCCTCTAAGGAGACACGCAATATGGGCAGACGCCTTGCGGCTTCCCTCGGTATGACCGAGCGCACATACAGAAAGACTCTGTCCGCGCTCCGCCGCTACACCGACATACTGGAGAACCGTCTCCGCGAGCGTGACTACACGTTCAGATACGAAATACAGCCCTCGTGCGCTATGTTCAAGTACAGAGGTGCGTTCATACGCAACGACGGTGAACGCTACTCCGATTACATGAACAAGGTACACAATGGCGAGGTAAAGCTCCACGCCGACAGACTGTACCCCTATGACATAGTCCGTGCGGCTATGGGAGATGTCTCCGCCGCTGAAATCATGTCACTGGACGCGGCATGGAAGTCCCTGCCCGACCTGACAGCGTCAAAGCGTGAAAACGCCCTTGCTGTAATCGACGGTTCAGGTTCCATGACCTGTGGATGCGGCGGTATACGTCCCATAGACGCAGCTCTGTCACTGGGCATATACTTCGCCGAGCACAACACGGGCGCATTCGCAAACCACTTCATCACCTTCTCAGAGACTCCTCGTCTCGTGGAAATAAAGGGCAGCAATATCGTTGAAAAGGTGAACTACTGCCGAACATTCAACGAAATAGCGAATACCAACCTTGAGGCGGTATTCACCCTGATACTCCGTACAGCTGTGAAGAATAACGTTCCCGCGGCTGATATGCCCTCAAAGCTCTACATAATCTCCGATATGCAGTTTGACTGCTGCATAGTCGGCGGCAATGATGAGCCCATGTTCCGCGAGATGAGAAAGCTCTACGCAGGGTATGGCTACAGACTGCCCGATATCGTGTTCTGGAACGTAAACGCACGCTGTGACGCTGTGCCCGTGAACCGTTCGGAAACAGGAGCGGCTCTGGTATCAGGCTACTCTCCCGCTGTATTTGATATGGTCATGGGAGGCGAATGCTCTCCCGAGTCTGTAATGGACAGGATACTTTCTTCGGAAAGATATTCGGCTATCACAGCGGCATGATATAATAAAAAAGCTCGCATATGAACGTTATGCTTCATATGCGAGCCATTTTTCATTGCATCAGTTTTACTGCCGTGTGACCGTCTCCATTTTATCATCGCACATCATAGTAAAACTCGTCAGCCGCCTGCCTGTCCCTGCCCGTGAAGATGCGCTTGGTGAGGGAGCGGTTCTTTATCAGGTACCAGTCGCCGAACTCGTCAAATTTGCGCGCCGAGGTGAGAACATACGACTTTTTCAGCGTGCCGTATTTCCTGCCGCTGAGCTTGCCGTGCGCTTTGAGGCGCTTTGCGAAGTCCATATCCTCGAGGCTGACAAGCGTCTCATCAAAGCCGCCTATCGCGTCAAAATCGCTCTTTCTGAACCAGAACATCGCTCCGCTGAGATAGCCTCCGTTTTTGAACATTACGGGAATCAGATTCACCGCAACATAAAGCGTTGAAGCCGCTATGCCAAGTGACATTCTGTCGAATTTCGGATTCGTTCCTCCGCCGACGTAAACGCCGCTTTCGAGGTTGCCCTTTATCTCGGCGAGCGAATACTTCGTCATAAGGCTGTCAGCGTCGATGGTCACGACTATCTCTCCGCGTGCAGCTCTCACGCCCGTGTTGCGGACTGCCGCAATGCACTTGTCTTCGTTGTTCAGCACATGCGCGCCGAAGCGCTCCGCTATCGCGGCTGTTTTGTCAGTGCAGCGATTTGCGACAACTATCATCTCCACGCTGTCGGGAACATACTTGGCCGCGCTCTTTACGGCGCTCAGGCACTTGCCGATATACTTCTCCTCGTTGTGTGCGGGGATAACTACAGAAATCATTCTTGCCGCTCCTTTCAAAGTCAAAAGCCTCGTTTTTCAGCCGAGCAGGTCGTCTGTGCAGCCGACATATCCGACCTCCGTATAGACCGCGCCGTGCTTGCCGAAGTCGGTGCGCATGAGCGAGATACCGCGCACAATCATCTCCGCCTGCTCAAGCTGAACATCGGAAAAGCGGAACGAATTGCCCCTGCCGATGTACGAGTCTCGCACGAGCGTAATGTGCGGGTTGAACTTCTTTTTGTCGAACGGTATCTGCTCCTCCGCGAGTTCATGCCGCAGCTTCTTCGCGAGACCTTCGAGCTCCGCAGAGTGCTCCGTGCCTGCCCACAGCAGGTCGCCGAAGTTACCGACATATCCGCTGAGTCTGACAGGAAACGCAGCAAAATCCACACGCTCCATTGCGTCCATTACGCGGTCGGGAGAGCTGTACTCGCCGATGAAAGCGAGCGTCAGATGAAGGCTGCTGATATCCGTGAATCGCCCGCTGTAACCGCCTTTGCGCAGAGCTTTCTGTGCCTCAGTTAGGACGCTTTTTATGTTGTCTTCTAATTGGATCGCTGCAAATAGTCTCATGATACACCTGCTTTACTTTTTATGTTTGAATAGCTCAGTCGGGCTGAAAAACTTCATTCCGCTTTCAACAATCATACTGAGGAACTCTTCAAAGCTGTTGGTGGATATATTGTACCACATAGTCCTGATTAAGTCAACGACATTATATGAACAAATCCGTTATATATTCGCTCAAACGCCGTATTTAAGGGCTTTATCATCGACTGTGGTAGAAAGATATATTATCGAAATCCGGTTTTCTTCTACCAGATTTTCTACCAAAATCGCTCAATTTTCGTTCTCTTTTTCTCGCTATAAATTTTTCGATATTATATTTTATAATCTTGATGTTTGCGATTCTCCTGTCACCGCAGGGGTGTCGTTTTTCTTTTTACGTCCGCCTGTCTTCTTAGGTGCAGGCGTGTCTGTTGTTTTTGACGCAGTCTTTTTGCTTGCCGTTTTTTTCTTTGTGGACTTCTTTTCGGGTTCGGCAGTCTCCGCAGGAGCTTTACTCTGCTGATCTGCTTCACCGTCAAGCACTCTGGCGATAGTCTCCGCAGAAATGACCTTTGCGTTATATTCCAAGTGACTATAAAGATTCGCCGTGATCGCATAGTTGCTATGTCCAAGCCACTCCTGAATCGCCTTCATCGGAACATCGTTCGCAAGCAAAAGGCTGGCACATGAATGTCTCAGATCATGGAAACGCAGATGCCTCAGTCCTGCTTTGGTAATGACGTAGTGAAAACGGCTGGTCACATACTCAGGCGAGATCAGCTTGCCGTAATTATCACGGCAGATGAAGCCCTCAAACTCCTTATCATAGGACGAACCACATATCTTTTTGAAGTGAGCTTCAAGCTCTTTCTTCTCAAGGAGCATTCTCTCAATATGCGGTATCAGCGGAAGTGTTCTTCTTGTGGAATTGGTTTTCAGCCTTGTCTCCACATAGAGCTTTCTCTGACCGTTCTCGTCATAATCGCTGACAACTTTACGCTGAATGGTGATCGTCTTATTCTTGAAATCGACCGCATCCCATCTCAGACCGAGTACCTCGCTGCGGCGCAGACCGTAGTAGGCAGCAATGTGTACCACCAATTCGAGCCTGTCACCCTTGAATACCTCAAATAGATTATTCAACTCATCCTTATTATAAAAGGTGGCTTCATACTTATCTGCTCTCGGCATTACGAGTTTATCCATCGGGTGGAGTTGAAGATACTCCATTTTCACCGCATAGGCAAGTCCTGAATGGATAGCAAGATAATACTGCTTCACGGCACTGCCCTTGCAACCCTCATCGAGCTTGTGATTAAGGAACTCCTGAACGTGATTATGTCTCAGCTCACCGAGGGTGATACCCGGATAGTAAATATCAAGGTACTCCACGAATCGCCTGTTAGCACTCTTATATGTCTGATAGGTAGTTCTTGCAAGGTTTGGACGCATTGCCGTCAACCACTCATTCACAAATTCACCCATTGTCATCTTTGATTCGGGAGTGTTAGCTATGACAGCGTTCGGTTCTCTCATTGCAGAAACAGGTGTGGAGGTGGATTTGGACTTTCTGGGCTTTTCAAGCGTTCCTGTTCTGAACTGCTCGTCAAACTCCGCCACGATCTGATCGACCGCTTCTTTCAGAGCCTTCTTGGTGCATTTCTCAGGGAGATCGGTGTTTACCCACTTGCGCTTACGCTTTCCCTCGCTGTCCTTGTAGTCAAAAACAACATACTGTTTTCCGTTCTTCACGGAAGTGATGTACTTATAAGGCAGACTTGCTTTCATTTGATTTTCCTCCTTCGATTTGAAAGCGGTAGAAGTCTGCTGTTGACTCTTCTATTATACATCGGAACCAAATATAATGCAAGACTATTGAACCGCAATTCTCCGATTTTCGGCGCTATGTCCGGCTTTTAACCGTCATTTTTGTGCGCAATTAAGAACTCAATTACGTCTGCTTTCAGTACCCTGATATGCCGACCGCTGTGTTCGATACGCCTGATCTCTCCGTTTCCGATCATACCATAAACTTTGGTAGTTCCGAAATGCAAGATCTCACATACCTCTTTCACAGTCAACACAGGCGGATACTTCCGCAGTTTGTTCGCAATATCTTTCTTATCCTCATTGCTCGCCATAAAAAATCCTCCTATCTCTCAAGAGAAAAAGAAAACAAATAGCGTTGATGTTTCATATTCAGTTTTCAAGATACTGAGCCGACCTTATCGGACGGCGTACATCGTCTGTCGGTTATTTTTATGCCCAAAGATTGATGTACTGTTGGCAGCTCCTACTCCGAGGAATAGAAGCTCCCGACGGCACATCAGCCGTCGTTCAAAACAAGGAGGTGTGTGTGAAGCACCATAGGCAGTACCCGATGAACGGATACTCCCGACAGCGTTTCAGCTATCGTCCTGCTCGATAAGCGGCAGGATACCTTCTTTCTTCAACTGTTCGTAAATGAACATTCTTCCACGCTGCGTCCACTGTGTATTAGGTTTGGCAATGGAATCACCGTTCTCGTCCAAGACAGTAAAAGTCTTTGACTTAACATAACCACGATCAGCATACTTCTGATACAAAAGCCATACCTTGCCGAGCTTATACTGTATGCCGTGTTCGTGAAGCCACTTGTTCAGCCACTTTGCTGACTTTCCGTAGTCCTTTGCAATAGTGGTTATGGGCATAAGCCCTGCGGATTGTAGAACCATATCGCAATATGTCGCCTTCGGCTTCATTTCCTCGATCTGCTTTGCCTGAACAGCAGTCGTTTCGATAAGACTGCCATTCTGCTGTTTCGCAAGCTCCAGTTTCTGGTCTGCGATCTGTAACGCTCTCGCCATGACCGCATCGGGACTGTTCCATTGCTTTTCAAGGTTCAGGAAGTATTCACGGCAGCGCTTGCCGATCTCGGTACGCTGTATCATACAAAGCTCCTTTGCCATATCAATGGTGAGCTGATGGTCTGTTACTTCTCTTGAAACGCTCCTGAATCCTTCATTTTGAACCCGCTCAATTTTGAGCGGGTTGAAATCCCTGCCCTCCACAAATCCATATCCGCACATTCTCGGAAACCAATCCTTATATGCGGTTTGAACTCCAAGAACATCGTGAAGCTCCCGTCCGCTGACGGTAGGATTATCATTATCGTATTTCACAGCGATTGTGATCTCATTCATATAGAACACCCTCTTTCTCTCTTGTCGGTGTTTTTGCTTGTGATGTACTCCTGAGATGTCGGGAACGGAGAACCGCCCCCGACGCAGGAGCGGCAGTATTATCTGCCAATATGAAAATAGGAGAAATGGAACTGTCGCATTCAGAGATGTTTTTGGCAGAACCCAAGCCACAGGCTCAGGCTCTCCCGACAGCATCTCTGCTGCCATAAGCCCGAATACCTCTTTCAGCTTTAGAGCGATAAGCGCCAAAGAATAAGAATCATTGCACTGTCCTGCATCGAGAACTCTCGGAATACCGCCGATGTCGCCTAAGTCGAGCTTGTTATACTTGTACTTCGCACAGCCTGCGGTGAGAATAACTGTATCTTTTGGCAGCTTCTCAGCAAATTCCTGATAGTAGCTTCTGGACTTCGCTCTGCCGTCACAGCCTGCCATGACTACGAATTTGCGGATAGCCCCCGATTTTACAGCTTCTACAACTGTATCGGCAAGTGAAAATACCTGTTCATGGGCAAAGCCGCCGATAATAGAGCCGGTTTCGATCTCGGTAGGCGGAGGACATTTCTTAGCCTGTTCGATGATCGGTGAAAAGTCCTTGACTTCGCCGTAAGGTGCGTCAATATGCTTACAGCCCGGATATCCTGCGGCACCTGTTGTCCAAAGTCTGTCCTTGTAGCTGTCCTTCGGCGGAACGATGCAGTTTGTGGTCATCAGCACCGGACCGTTAAAGCTCTCAAATTCCTCTTTCTGCTTCCACCACGCATTGCCGTAGTTTCCTGCGAAATGCGGATACTTTTTGAAGAACGGATAATAATGCGCAGGCAGCATTTCCGAGTGCGTATAAACATCAACTCCCGTATCCTTTGTCTGCTCAAGGAGCATTTCAAGGTCTTTGAGATCGTGACCTGAGATCAGTATTCCCGGATTATTTCTCACGCCTATGTCAACGCTTGTGATCTCAGGATTGCCGTATGCAGATGTATTTGCTGTATCAAGATCAGCCATACCCTGAACGCCGTACTTGCCGACTTCCAGCGTGAGAGCCACAAGGTCATCGACCGACAGACTGTCATCAAGTGTTTTAGCAAGAGCCGACTGTAAGAAAGCATCAAGCTCCTCATCATCATTCAGCAGAGCATTTGCGTGTTTTGTATATGCCGCAAGTCCTTTCAAACCGTATGTTATCAGCTCACGCAGAGAGCGTATATCCTCATTCTCTGTTGCAAGTACGCCGACAGTCTTTGCTTTCCCGGCATAGTCCGAACCGTTCCAAAGAACTGCTTCGGGGAGTGATTCTTTATTCTGCACCTGTCCGAGCAATTCCTCTTTGACTGCAAGTGTTTCAGTAACCTTAGCGGTAATGCTGTCGAGATCGAAATTCGCATTGGTGATCGTGATAAACAGGTTCACGCTGATAAGATGATTAACAGTCTTATCGACAGTCTTTCCCTCTGCACGGAGCTGAGTTGTCACCGCAGACAATCCCTTTGTAACGTACACAAGCAAGTCCTGCATTGCTGCGACTTCGGGTTGTTTACCGCAGACACCGCAAGCGGTACAACCTTTACAGCCCGCTGTTTCCTGACACTGATAGCAAAACATTTTCTGTTCCATGATATATTCCTCCATTATTTTCTTATCTCAACAATACTGCCGTCCGGCGAAATGACTGCAACTTCAAGCGGAATATCCTTACCGCTTGCTTCGATAGCTTTCTTTATCGCATACTCCATACCGCCGCAGCACGGCACGGTCATTCTTGTGAGAGTGATGCTCTTTATATCGTTATTACGGAATATCTCTGTCAGCTTTTCGGAGTAATCAACGGCATCGAGCTTTGGTGATACGAAAATATCTCTGCCTGAAAAGCCCCACTTCTTATTGAAATCTTTATCATATCGAGCTACTTCAAGCTCACCATGAATAAAGTATCCGTCAGGTGTACTATACAAACCAAAGGCACAACCGTACAAGTCAGTATCATAGGTTTCTATTACCGTTCTGTTATGAAGATCAAGTCTAACAACTCGATTATCTTGAATTACGGTCAAAATCTCATCATCAAGCACAGCACAGTCATCAGGGTATGATTGACCTGAGCCTACTAAAGCAATCTTATATTTGTCATGAAAAAGATTTACGGATAAAGACAGCACCCTATAAAAATCCTGAGCAGTATATCCGTCAACATTCAAGACGAAATCATATTCTCTATGGTCGGCGCTTTTGAGATCAAAGTTATCATCTAATGTGACCTCAACAGCACATCTATTATTTGTAAGTTTCATTGTTTTTCCCCATTGTGTTTTTCTTTGTATTCCTCCAACGCCGTGAGCAACAGCTTATTCACACTCATACCCTGAGACTCCGCATAAGCCTTGATCTTCTCACGCTCTCCCTTCGGCACATTGACACGGATATAATCGTAATGTCCTTTGAGGTATTCCGTGTTCGGAGCGGACTTCTTCCGCTTCTTGCCTGCGGTACACTCCTTGCAATACTTCTGAGAGCCGGAGGTCACGGTGTAGGTCTTACCGCAGATTGGACAAACCTGTTCGCTGCCGATCTTAACAGCAGAGCCGGACTTCTTCTTCTCCGCATACGCACGGTTACGGGCAGCCTGAGCCTTATCACGGCAGTAAATACAGTATTTGGCACGGGTGTTGTTCGTCTCAAACTCCAGTCCGCACATCTCACATTTATGCTTAAACAAAGGTTATCCCCCCTGAATATAGGTCTTTACACCTATTCTATCAAAAGTTGGGTGCAAAGTCAAGTATAATCCGAAATTTAGTCAAATCACACTGGGGAAAACCGAAAATCGGGGTGCCGATTGCTGCGCCCCTACAAAGATTCCAAAATACAGAAAATTATACTTGACATTGGGTGTAAAGTCAAGTATAATAAAATCACAACAGGAACACAGAAACCCGAAACCATGAAAGGAAGGTAAATCCTATGTTAAACAAATTCTTAGTAGCCGGCAGACTGACTGCCGATCCCGAAATCAAGACCATTGGCGAGAACCGCCTCTGCAAGTTCACCATTGCCTGCGACCGCCCGAAGCGTAAGGGCGAGGAGACTGCCGAGACAGACTTCTTCCCCTGCACCGCCTGGAACCGCAACGCTGATGTGATCGTCGATTGGTTTGGCAAGGGCGATATGGTGACGCTCGTCGGCTCAGTCCACAACAACCGCTACGAAAAAGACGGTCAGAAGCGTTCTTCTATCGAGGTCAAGGTTGAGGAGATCCACTTCTCAGGCGGTAAGAAGAAGCAGGAGAACACCGCACCGACCGACAACGGCAACCCCTACGCAGGAACAGAGGACGATCCGCTGTTCTGAGCCAAAATCACAGGAGGATAAGAAAATGGAAACTACTATCATCGCAATCAGCAACCAGAAAGGCGGTGTCGGCAAATCCACCACCGCATACAACCTCGGAGCCTGCCTTGCCCTGAAACACGATAAGAAAGTGCTTCTCATCGACTTCGATCCGCAGGCAAATCTCTCCGAATACCTGAAATACGAGCCGGACGGCAATCCGACCATGACACAGCTTATCATGTCATTCTACGCAGGAACTCCCGTCACCGCCGAGACAGCTCAGAAGGCTATCCGTCACAGCGAAACCGCAGGAGTGGACTACATTCCCGCTGACATCAACCTCGCCAATGCGGAAACGCTCATGGTCACGATGATCTCTAAGGAGCATATTCTCCGCAGGATACTCACGGAAGATGTGGTCGGAGCGTATGACTTCGTGCTGATCGACTGCCTGCCGTCCCTCGGAACGCTCCTTATCAATGCTCTCACCGCTGCGGACAGGGTGCTGATACCCGTGCAGACACAGAAGTTCAGTATGGACGGCTTGCCATATTTTCAAGGACATTCTCTACCATGTAGATATTGGCTTTGAGCATCTTTGACTGAATAACTGCTCTGGGGAATGCGCTTGAAACCGAACGAACCAACATAATATCAAGGGATGAGATTGATGCTATCATTTATATTAGGCATTGGAGTGCTTATCATCGGCGGAGCCCTCTACGGAAGGTTCTGCGAGAAGTTAATGAAGCCATCGGACAGGAAAACTCCCGCTGTCGAGAATTACGATGGCGTGGATTATGTACCGATGAAGAAGTGGAAAAACAGTCTTATCGAGCTTCTCAACATCGCAGGAACAGGTCCCATACTCGGACCGATACAGGGTATACTATTCGGACCGATAGCCTTTATCACGATACCGATAGGCTGTGTGATAGGCGGCGCCTTCCACGACTATATGAGCGGCATGATATCCGTCCGCAACGGCGGCGAGCAGATGCCCTCGCTTGTCAGGCGATTTCTCGGCAAGTATGTATATACGGTCTACAACGTATTTGTGTGCCTGCTTCTTCTGCTTCTCGGAGTTGTATTCATCTACACTCCCGGCGACATCTTTATTACGCAGATAATCGGGCAGAAAAGCACGCTCGGAAATCCTGTTATATGGATAGTTTACGGTGTGATATTCGCCTACTACATCATTGCGGCGCTTCTGCCGATAGATAAGATAATCGGCAGGATATACCCCATTTTCGGAGCAATACTGCTTCTCTCGGCTGTCGGAGTATGCGCGGGACTCTTCATCAAGGGCTACAGGCTCGATGAGATATGGACGGGAGTGTCGTTCACGAATCCGTACGGCGAGCATTTTATCCCCATTTTCTTCGTGACAGTCGCCTGCGGCATAGTATCGGGCTTCCACTCAACACAGGCAACACTTGTCTCGCGTACTATCGCTGACGAGCGCGAGGGCAGGACTACCTTCTACAGCATGATGATACTCGAGGGCTTCATCGCGATGGTGTGGGCGGCTGCCGCAATGGGAGCCGTGAATGCAGGTCTGCTCACTAACGATATCCTCCATACTCAGCCGACAACGGCAGTAGGCGTTATCGCAAAGGATATGCTCGGAGGAGTGGGCGGAGTCATTGCTATAATCGGTGTTATCGTGCTCCCCGTGACCTCGGGCGATACGGCTCTGCGCTCGCTGAGGATAATAATTGCAGAAGCGTTCCATATCGACACCCAAAAGAAAAAGAAGAATCTTCTGCTTGCTCTTGTGATATTCACAGTTGTTGCAGGAATACTTATCTATGCAAAGGCAGATACTGACGGCTTCAACGTCCTCTGGAGGTATTTCTCGTGGGCGAACGAATCGACCGCAGTGTTCGCATTTTCAATGATATGCATATATATGATGCGGAACAAAATGCCGTACATCATGGCTCTTATCCCCGGAATGTTCTATATGTACGTTGTCGCGAGCTATATCCTCAACGCACGCATAGGCTTCAACCTGCCTTGGACGGCAAGCTATATCATCGCGGGAATAGTAACTCTTGCATATGGCTCCGCTATCGTATTCTGCGGAAAAAAAGCGAAGCAGTGCAGTCCCGCTGAACGAAACGGAGGATGATAATATGACCCTGTACATCAACTGCTGTGTGCGGAGCGATTCACGCACCGACCGCCTTGCGAGGGCAGTCCTCGCAAAAATGGGAGAATACACAGAGCTGTACCTCCCCGCCGAGGACATAAAGCCGCTCAGTGAGGAAATGCTCGAAAAGCGCACCTCTCTGCTCGCGGCAGGAAAGCTTGACGACCCGATGTTCAGATATGCACATCAGTTTGCGGAAGCAGACAAGATAGTCATATCCGCGCCGTTCTGGGACGGCTCTTTTCCGTCACTGCTCAAGGTCTACATCGAGAACATATATGCAGTCGGCATAGTATCGCGCTATTCCGAGAACGGTACTCCCGTGGGAATGTGCCGCGCCGAGGAGCTCGTATACGTTACGACTGCGGGCGGACCGTATTTCCCCGAGGAGAACCCCATAAAAGTACACCCAAATAATTTTTACTCTACATTCTGCGGCAGCAGAATGTTTCTTTTTTCCGTAAGCCCCTTATTAAGGAACTTGTAGAATATGTGTATCTGCCTGTCCTCGCCCTTTCTTTCGGGACGGTCTCCGACCACGATGTACTCAATAAGTTCCAGACAGGTCTCACGGGTAAGCTCCTGAATATCGACATACTTCTTGATGTTTTCAACGAACCTGTCAACATCTTTTTCAGCCTGTTCCGCACTTTCACACTTTTCTTTCAGCATAGCGACTTTCTCTCGCAACAGCTTCTGTTCATCAAGATACTGATTCAGCATTTTCACGCAGAGTTTTTCGGGTACAGTACCGAGGAGTTTTTCTTCATAGGTCTTGCTGATAAGCGTTTCGAGCTGTGCAAGCCGTTTCTCACCCTCACGAAGTTCTTTCAAATTGCGCTGACTCTCCGCATCGGCAGTAGCCTGTCTGTGCTTGCGGACGGCTTCACGGAGTGCGTCCTCGTCCTCAACGGCAAGCCTTGCCTTTGCTCTAATATCGTCAACAACGACCTGTGAAATCACTCTTTCCAAAATAGAGTGGGGAGTGCAGCCGTCCATTCCACTTCTCACATAAGTACCACAGCGATAGCTGACCGTCTCGTAAGTACCTCGCTTCTTTGTAGTGTGCATAGTTCTATTCATTTTCATCTTATATCCGCAGTCAGGGCAGTACATGAAGCCCGACAAAGGGCGAATCACACCCTCCTTTGTCATTTTACCGATACTCACCGATGCTTCGACCTCTCTTACCTTATCCCACAGTTCCCTTGAAATGATCGGCTCATGGGTGTTTTCTACAATGATCCACTCTGACCTGTCCTTGCGTATCTGCTTGTGGTTTTTGTAGGATACTGTTGTTACTCTCTGCTGTGCGAGATTTCCGATATAAATCTCATTGTTAAGAATGCCACGCACCATACAGTCATTCCATAAATGTGAAGTCACAAGGGGATTTTCTTTGCCTTTAAGCTGATAGCGATGATCTGAGGGGATAGGAACACCGTCCTTGTTGAGCTGTTTTGCGATCTGCTTCGGACTTAACCCTCTTGCCCTCTGCTCAAATATCCGTCTTACGATAACAGCGGCTTCTTCATCAATGATAGGCGTATGCTTTTCATCATCTGCCTTGATGTAACCGTAAGCAGCGGAAGCCGCCAGATACTTGCCCTGCCTTGAATTTGCCGCCATAACACTTCGTACTTTTTTTGAAGTATTGGCGGCGTGCCATTCGTTAAACAAATTCATCACAGGCATAAGATCCATTGCCGAACTGTTTCTGTCGAGGGTATCCACATTGTCGCTCAGAGCGATGAAGCGGATATTGAACGAAGGAAAAATATAGTCGATATACTGACCCACTTCGATGTAATTACGACCAAATCTGGATAAATCTTTACAGAGGATCAGATTTATCTTTCCAGACTTTGCATCTTCAAGAAGCTGTCTGACACCCGGTCTATCGAAACTTGTTCCCGAATAGCCATCGTCCTCGCAGATCTCGATAAGATTCCACCCCTCCTGTCTGCTGACATATTCCGTCAGCATTTTCTTCTGATTTTCAATCGAAAGGGATTCGCCTGCACGCTCGTCTTCCTGCGACAAACGCACATAGATCCCGACATTGTAAGTAGTTTGCTTTGCCATAATAACTCCTTTCCAATCAAAGCAAACCATATTCGATGATACAACTATTATAGCGCAGAGAACCGAATATGGCAAGTCTTTTTTCAAAACTTTTACTTGTTTTCGGTTTCCTGAAACGCTCTTTTGAAAGCGAGGTCATAAAGCACCTTGTCAAGGTCTTTATCACCAACGAAATGGCTTGTCACAGCATAACGCTGACCGTCCACTTCGTACACGGCTTTGCTGGTAGGCTTATCTTTATATCGCTCATTCAGCTCAGCCAAAGTATATCCTGTATCCTTTCTTGCCAAGTTTCTCCTTTCCGCCTGCGATTATCTATCTCTACACGCATAGGCTTTTTGTTGCAGGGCGTTACTCCTGCACAGGTGCTGTGGGGAACGGCAGAGCCGTCCCTTACACAGCTATCATTTATGTTAAGTTTCGGGTTTGGTAATCAGCATCATCGCATCTTTCAGCTCATGCTGGATCGTGTAAGTGTCGCAGTACCAGTTATCCACATACCGCTTGCAGACAGCAAGCTGAATGTCAACAGGTCTGCGCCTAAGCGTACCCTCTGTCATACGCAGTAGCTTTGCAACCGCAGGCAGGAAATAAAGGCAGTCATCGCCCTTATGCTCCGCTATCTCGTCACGCTGTTCGGCATACTCCTCCGAGGTGAATTTTGCAATGATCTCATCAACGGACTCCTTGCAATTGCGGTCATAATCGAAGAAGATAGTTTCATTATCATAGCGACCCTTGAAAGGCACACCGCTTGCAGTGAGGGCAACCGTTATCTGCTGTCCCTTATCCGTGGACAGGATAACATATTCTTTATTGATACAATCATAATCGTCACCGATATGATAGATGTAATCACTCATTCAATGCCCCCTCGCTCATGTTATTACGGGGAAAACTGCTGTGCTTGACCGCAGTATCGTCCTGCTTTTCCTCATCGTCCGTGACCGAGGAATTACTGTCCGCATCATCATCGGACTGCTCACCCTCACGGAGCTTTTCAAGCTGTTCATGCTCACGCTCAATAGCCGAGAACAGGTCTTTGCCACTCAGCTTGTACTTGCTGGCAAGAGCCGTCAGGTAGAGTTTGTTGTACTCCTCCATTTCCTTGTTGAGCTGTTCCTGTTCGTCAGCGATAGTTTTCTCACGCTTGGCGATCTTCTTTTCGAGCTTTGCCAGCTTGTCAGTGATAGAAGTTGTAGCCATATCATCACCACCATTCTGAAATTTTAGTCGAGCCGAATACTCAGCCCCATACTAAAATTATAGCGCACTTTCGGGGTGAAAGTCTATTAACAGTGCGCATGAAGTTGAGTGCGCCATAAAACTTTTCTTATCGTGAAATTGTTATGGGGAATTTTGAAATGGGCATAAAAAATGCAGAGCTGGTGTTGCTCTGCATAGGGTAGGTGTATATTCAGTTTTTGTGAGAATTGAAAAGAAGCGACCTTAAAAATCTTCTATTTTATATCCTCCGCTCATATCGTAAACTCTAAACCAATGACACCAATCATTGGAGGCGGTGATATGAAATTCGTGTACATTATCAGCTTTGTAATCCTTACCCTCTTTTCTGTACGAATAAACTAATCCCATTTGGTCGGATTTATAGTAGCCTTTTTTCTGTAACAAATCATCGTAGATATATGAATGTCTGCCAATAAATACGCTATGATTTTCTTCTGTACTAACAGTGAAGCCGTCACTTAAATGAAGATATACAAGAGTTGTTTCAGGAAGTTCTTTCACACCGTAGCCATAGGACTTTAGGTTTTCATAAATAAAATATTCTACAAGTATTAAGAGAAACGCAAGTACTGTCAGTGATATTATAAGGATTCTTTTTATCCTCTTGGCTTTCATTATCTATCCCCCCATTTTGTGAATACGACAAGTAAGCCAACCGCCCACTCTTACCCTTAAATTATAACACACCGTCCCCGAAAAAGCAATCCCATTTCCGAGAAATCCGCCCTCCAAAAATATCGTCATCATCAACAGAAATCCCGTGTTGAAACTATGCAGGAGGGAGAATCACCATGAACAAACTGTAAACTTTTCAGGAAATCATGCCCGAAACCTCAAATTTCACGGTAGATAAGTAGAGGGGTATTTTCATGGGCGGTCAGGCAGGGCAGAAATTTGAATGTAACGATAAGCATATCGACATTCAAAATCGGCTCAGGGAGAGCCGAACGGAAGGTTTCACCAGACTGCCGCCCACCCAGCATCATAACTGCGCCGAAGCCCGGTAAAATACTCTCAGAGCCGTGCGGAACAGAGAGAAAGTCGCATAGCTCCAAACACGCAGGAGCGTGAAAAATAGCCGTAGAACGGAGAAAAACAAGTGAGGGCGTGAAACGCCCGATCAATTTTCACAAGCACGGTATAAAGTATTACGATTATGGAAAATCGTAAACTTTATACGGCTTGTCAGGGGAAAATTCCCCTAAGACCCCTGAGAGCGATTGCAGGAGCAATCGAAGAACGGCGGCAGAACCGCCGAGAAAGAGAGGACACACAGAATGTCAATATTCAAAAAGCCCGAAAAGGGTTTCCTTGCAAAGCTGTTCAAACATAAGCAAGTTGAGGAACTTGCGGAAGAACTTGCCTACACTTATGCGGAGGAAATGCAGGAAGAATTGCAGTCCGAAAGTGATGAGCCTACCACCGCCGAGGACACCGCTGCCGAGCCTGTTCCTATGTTGGAAGTCACGGAATCGGGCGAGGTAGATTTCACAGAACCGCCCGAAACCACCGAGGGAGAATCCCCACCGCAGGACAGTGCCGACAGTATAGAGCCGAGCGAAGTCCGCAAGCACCTTATCACATTCAGAGTGAACGATATGGAACTTGAAGCGATCAACCGCCGATATGCTGAAACATCGTTCAGAAGCAGGGGCGATTTTTGCAGATATTCTGCACTCACCGTGATGAATGTTGAGGAAGATACCGAGGACATAAAACAGATAGCGAGGTATATTTCCTCAATATCTAATTCGTTCAATCAGGTAGCCCACCGTGTCAACAAAGGCGGCAAACTTTATGATGAAGATATTGCCGACATGAAAGCGAGGTTAGAGGAAGTTTGGCAGTTACTCGTATCCATACGATCCACACGGGAACATACGGCGCAATTGCTTATATCTGCAACCCAGACAAAACCGCAGACCGCAAATATGTTGTTAGCAACTTGTGCGTATCTACTCCATGTGGAGCATCAGAACAATTCAGAAGCATCAGGCAGACAGTCGGCACAGGACGAAGCCGAAGTGAGTGCCAGCACATAATACAATCATTCGCCCCCGGAGAGGTCACTCCCGAACGAGCATTGCTTATCGGGCAGGAGCTTTGCAAGGCTCTTTTCAATGACGAGTATCAGTATGTTTTAGCCGTGCATTGCGACCATGAACATATCCACAATCACATCATCGTGAACAATGTGAACTTCTACACGGGCAAGACCTTTGAAACCGAGCATAATCAGGGCAAAATTCCCGACCGAGCGTGGAGCAAACTCCGCACGATTTCAGACGAACTTTGCAGAAAGCACGGACTTTCTATCATCGAGAATCCGCATCTTTCAAAGGGCAAGAGCCATTGGGAGTGGGAGCTTGACAAGCAGAATTTGTCGTGGAAGGAACAGCTTAAACGAGCTATCGACGAGGTTATCAAGGTCAGCGAGGACTTTGAGGATTTCCTTGCAAAATGTGCCGATTTCGGGATATTGGCGGACTACAATCTCGACCACAAAATAGACCTGAAATTTATGCTTGCGGAGCAAAAGGAGCGCAATCCGAGGGCGAAAATGACGAGGGCAAAAACGCTGGGCTACTTCTACTGAATATTTCATGCTCAGGAAAGCACTGAATCGCACTAAGGAAAGCACCATTTC
>SAMEA3663299__coassemble_204_pt1 | contig 33433 bp, 28 predicted proteins | sample SAMEA3663299__metabat2_low_PE_032 | metagenome-assembled genome bin SAMEA3663299 (sample SAMEA3663299) | pig gut metagenome | biome: pig gut; feature: pig-associated habitat; material: faeces | place: China | collected 2013
CGTTACTTTTTCTTAGCATTGTTCAATTTTCAAGATGCTGTGTGCGCCGCTCTCTTGTGGTGACTTAATTATTATAGCACGGTTGCCGCCAATTGTCAACTAAAAGAATCCTCTCATTTTTCCTTCTTTTTTAGCAATTATTACTACTCCCCCCCAAAAAAAATACGCAGCCCGAAGGCTGCGTATCACATTCTTATTATTCTGCTTAGAACTCAGATGTATCAAGATCAAAGTTAGTCATCAGAGCGCCATCCACATGGGCCATTCTTATTGCATCGATATCAGCACCAAGATCGTCGAGCATATCTGTATTCGTCGGATATGCACCAAGATATCTATCGGTTGCAAATCTTGCAGAAACGACAGACTTGACCTTATAATCCTTAACATATATCTTGTACACGATATCATCATCGACTATCTTGTCAATGTATTTGCCTATCTTTTCATTCCACTCATCTATTTGAAGCGAATTGAATTGTCCGTTGGTATAGCCAGCATTGTCAGCCGTCAGCCTGTTACCGGAAGCATCACAGCGATATCCGGAGGTTCCATCCCAGTAATAATACCATTCACGAGTAGTATCAACAGAAGGGACCTGGCTGTAAAGGTGCTTCAGTGCTTCACCTTTTTCCGTATCCGTAGCTCCAGTCTTATTATAAGCAAGCACATATCTTCTCTCTGCAAAGTCCAAATCAGTTATAATAGTCTGAGCAGCATTGAAGACACTCTTTGCTTTATTGTTCTGTGATTTCACTTTGCCGCGCTCAAGGAAATATCCCCACGAAGGAATTAGCACGCCCAAAAGAATGCCTATAATAGCGACAATAATAACAAGCTCAATAAGGGTAAAACCCTTTTGCCTTCTCATAATTACACCCTCCCTTATTATCAAGTCTAAAGCTATACTTATTATAGCAAAATATTCACAATTTGTCAATAAAATAGTGGCGTAAAATCTGCCCAATTTTTATAGAGTATTATTGTGCATTTCATTCAAGAAGGGCTATCGCTTTCTTCAGCTGGATATCGTTATCCGTTCCAATAAGCTCTTTATCCATAGGGACTTCAACATCGGGAGCGATTCCTACTCCGTCCCAGTTGTCCCAGCCCTCGACCTCAAACGTTCCTGCGGTGAAGTGAAGATGTCCACCGTTGCTAAGCAGCATTTCGCGTTGAAAAACACCTTTTCCATAAGTATTTGTTCCAACAAGAGTCGCATCGGCGTTTTTTTTCAGTACGGCAGTGAATATTTCAGAAGCACTGGCCGTACCATCGTTTATCAATATTACAATATCGCGATTATTCTCAACATCAGAAAAATCTTGTTCAAATATCTCAACATCCCCATCAAATTCAGTAGCAACACATTTTGCATGTCCGCAGCACTGTGCTGCCATATACACACCTGCAACAGTTTCTCCGCCGCCATTATCTCGAAGATCAATTATCATTTTTTTCTGATCTTTCGCCGCTTCAAGTGCCGTATTTAGATTCCCTTGTGCAAGCTGACCGAATTCCTTAATATGTATGTACGCAATATCGCCAATGCTCTTGTATTCCACGCTCGTACTCATTTCAGACGCTCGCACAAAATCCAAATCGAACTCCGCGCCTTCCCTGAGCACAGTAAAAGTCACGTTTGTCCCATCCTTGCCAAGCATCTTATTTGCTATATTCTCAAATCCTGTCTCTGAAACAGAAGTACCATTGATAGCAGTGATCTCATCATTAGTTCTGAGTCCCTGCTTGTGCGCGGGCATTCCTTCAGTAACTTCAGTGAGCAAAATATTTCCGTCATCAGCAGGCGCGACCTGAAATCCGCTCAACTTCGCAGTGCCAGAACTATTAACGTAAGCCACCATTGATGTTTGCTCGTCCTCGTCCTCATAATAAAAAGTAAACGGATCGGTAGCAATGCTCTCAACGTAGGCCCCTATCGCGCTTCTGACAGGCTTTCCGTCTGCGACACCGCCGTTTTGTTCAAGAACGTCACGGCATTCCTTTGTCACGATAAAGTCTTTTCCGACAGAATTAACGTCACGCTGAGTATAGCTCATAGTATACCAGCAAACTCCGCCTGCAATACCAGCACCTATCAAAAAAGCCGCGATATAGCCCGAAAAATTATCAATAACAGAAGAACCGCTTTTTGCCTTTTCAGTTACTTCTTCCTTAATTTCTTCTTTGCTTATAGATTTGTCTTCCATAGTTACCTCAAAAGAAAACCTCTCTCCGAAGAGAGAGGTTTATTCTTATTTAACATTGTTTAAGGCTTTACCTTAGTTACCAGACTTTATGAATGCGCTGGTGCTTTCTGAATAGCCAGCCTTATTGAGGGCAGCTGTGTAGCAATTATCAAACTTGTCAGAACCCTTGTAAGTATCGAACGTATCAGATGTTACGATACCAGCAGGATATGTTCCGTTGTAAGTAGAATCCTGACGAGAAACGAGAGCGATGCAAGAACCGCCAGAAACAGCAGCCTTAACCTTCTTCATCTTAACGATGTCTGAGAAGAAGTTGGTAACCTTCTTAGCGAACTTATCTTTACCATCAACTACAAAGCCAGAGGGCTTTCCGCCGATGGATGCCCAAGAGCCACCCGATCCGCTAGTACTAGCTGTGTAAGTAAGGATGTAGTCGCCGCCAACATCGATGCCCTCTTCATCAAGCTCTGTCAGGGCAGAGTTGATTGCCTTGTAAACAGAAGAAGCAGCAGAGTTAGCAGAAGAGATCTTGGACTTTCTTACATAACCGAGCATTGTGGGTACGAGGATAGCTGCGAGAACACCGATGATAGCGATAACAACGATGAGCTCAATAAGGGTAAAACCTTTCTTTGTAGTTTTCATAATAGAAAACCTCCTTTATAAATTTTTTGTGCTTTCGCACGATTCATTTTGGGAGTGGGTCTTTTTTTGTCCCCTTCCCTTTCCTGTGATTATAGTATAGCATTTCATTCATAAAAAGTCAATAGAATCCCAAAAATTAATTCATGAAAATCGTATTTTTTACACTGAAACGGTAAATCGGCACGTTTTTTTTCGCTTTTTCGTCATAGTGCACAGTATTCTGTGAATTAATTAATTAGGATAGCTTTATTTTGTCCGTGCAGTATAGATTTCGACTTAAATTACAGTCGATTTCTTCTGCCGATTTTTACCGTTTTGTCATATTTGCAGTTATTTTTGCCGCTGTCAGTGTCGCGAAACTCTACAGATAGTTATTTTTAGTGTCCGATTTACACTTTGATAAACCGTGCGTTTCTTAATCATTTGTTCACATTTTGTTACACTTTCTTTAATATTGTGTCGTTTTCTTCACCTGCAGTGGAGTTATCGGATTTTTCTTCCTTCAAAAAGAAGCTTTTTCCGACCTCTGCGTAAGTCAATCCGAGGAAAATATAGAAGAAGGGCGTTGTGTAAAATATTGCTACGCCGAACATTGCGCTGATAATGTACGAAAACGTACAGCAGAAGCACAAAAGCGTCATTTTTGACAGCTTTTTCTTTTTGATAAAAGTCTCAACCATTACTACGGCGATAGCTGCCGCATGGAGCACTGTTACAGGTATTCCGAAGTTGACCGCATACTGTAACGGCTCACAGTGAGCAGTTCCTCCGACCTCGTATCCCTCGATTCCCCAGCCGAGCAAAGGTCTGCGGGAGATATCGCTTACTGCCTGCTTCCACAGCTCCCAGCGTCCCGAACCTGCATCATCACTTCCTGACGGATCCGAGATGATATTGCCGAGATCGAATACTGTTCTTATCATACTTGACACCAACGACTCGACAAGCATAGACATCATCAGGTTGATAGCAATGATGATACCCAGAGCAATAATTACCCACTTTAACCTTTTTCTTTCGCATTTGAAACAATAAACGGCAAAAGATATCAGTGTGAATATTACCGCTACATAAGGTCCGAGCGAACCGGTCGATATCATAGCCGCCATTCCAAGAGCCATATTTGCCGCATGAAACGTCTTGAACACCACTCTGTCCTCATATATGAACAGCAGCGCCGCACAAATGACCACTATCGCAAGGTAATATCCATAGTGATTGGTGTTATTGAATATGGCACTGCCCTTCAGTCCCGTGAAGCAGCTGTTTGATACGACCCACTTGTCTATCATTGATGCCACGTTCATTATCATTGCGGACAGTTCAAAGATGATGATAAGTACTTTCCGCCACTTGCCCTTGAGTACAAGCATACCGCAGAAGAAATACGTAAACGGATGCCTCATGAACTCGTATATCGTGTCACCCATGTAATAATTGGGCATAGCGTCAAATTCAGTAAAGCCTCTTATATTCGTTACAAGATATATTCCCGCTGCATAAGCTGCGAAAACAATAAGCGGAACAGCCGCCTTCAGATAATTCTTCCATTCCTCTCTGAGCTTTGGCAGAGAAAGCAGCCCGTATATCAGTGCAGCTCCCGCAATTATCTTTGCAAGGAGCGAAACAACGCTTTGCAGCGTCCTCATCATTTCCTGATAGACTTCAATGGAATCACCCATCTCATTGTAAACAAATTCGGTAAAGAGCACTCCCCGTCCTGTCTTCAGGAGGTATATCCTCTCTCCCCACTGTATAAGCGGTGACAATATCAGCAGCAGCACGCCCATAAACGCCGCTACCTGAATCACCTTTTCGAGCTTTGGCTTTAAAGCCTCATATTTCTCTGTCAATATTTTCACCCATTCTAAAAACTTATCCCCTGCAACTTGTACAGGGGATAGGCTGCAATATATATTTGATTATTCCGCGGAATTCTGCTGCATAACGGACATACCGCCTGTAGGAGAACCGCCCATCTGTGTGAGGAAGCGGTAGAATTCCTGCTTGTCCTGGCACTTGTCGAGAGCGTCGACCTCGTTGATGACGTTCTTGTATACGAGACGAGCGAGCTCCTGGTCGAGGGACATCATGCCCTGCTGTTTACCTGTCTGGATAGCAGACTGGATGAGGTGGATCTTGTTATCACGTATCATAGCGGAGATAGCGTCTGTAACGTTGAGGATCTCCATTACAGCGATACGGCCAGTACCGTCTCTCTTGGGGATAAGGGTCTGAGAGATGATACCTACGAGGTTGTTAGCGAGCTGAGTTCTGATCTGCTGCTGCTGGTGCTCGGGGTAAACGTCGATGATACGGTTGATAGTATCAGCTGCGGAAGTTGTATGAAGTGTAGACATAACGAGATGTCCGGTCTCGGCAGCGGTTACGGCAGCCTGGATAGTCTCGAAGTCACGCATTTCTCCTACGAGGATAACATCGGGGTCCTCACGGAGGGCAGCTCTGAGGGCGAGGGCGAAGTTCGGAACGTCGTCGCCTATCTCACGCTGGTTTACCATACATCTCTTGTGGTCGTGAACGTACTCGATAGGGTCCTCGACTGTGATAACGTGAGCACTTCTGTTGAGGTTTACGAAGTCTATCATACCTGCGAGGGTAGTTGACTTACCAGAACCGGTAGGACCAGTTACGAGAACGAGTCCACGGGGACGCATAGCGAAGTCCGCAAGAATGGGAGGAAGCATGAGGTCCTCGAGAGTAGGGATATCGTTGCGGAGGAGACGGATAGCGATAGCGGGCTTGCCCTTCTGGAAGTAAACGTTTACACGGTGACGGTAACCGCTCTTTGTCTGGAAGGAGAAGTCAGTATCGTGGTGGTTGTTGATAGAGGTCTGCTGAGCCTCGTTTGTCATCTGGTTAACTATATCGAGTATCTCCTCCTCGTCCATCTCGGGGTACTGAGAACGCATAGTTCTGAGAGTACCGTTGAGACGAACAACAGGAGCGATAGCGTTTGTAAAATGTAAGTCCGAGCAGCCGAGGAGACGAACCTCGTCCAGGATCTTGTGAATATTGATAATGCCCATTGTGTATTCCTCCTAATATATATATGTATAGATCAAACAGAGAATGTGGATCTTACGAGCTCGTCGATAGAAGTCTCGCCTGCCTGTACAAGCTCGGAAGCGTTGTCACGGAGCAGCTTTGTGCCGTTTGCCTTAGCAGCAGCCTCTATCTCTTCCTTGCCGCCGCCTGCCGCGATGATAGCGGAAACCTTAGCAGTACAGTGGATGATCTCGTGGATAGCGGTTCTTCCGCGATAGCCTGTGTTGTTGCAGTTCGGGCAGCCAACAGGCTCATATATCTGGATAGATGAAGGAATACCCATCAGCTCGTTCTCCTCGTCAGTGGACATTCTTGCCCTCTTGCAGTTCGGGCAGAGAACCTTAACGAGACGCTGAGCGATAACGCCGATAAGTGAAGTAGCAACCATGTACGGAGCAACGCCCATATCAACGAGACGTACAACAGTCGAAGCAGCGTCGTTGGTATGGAGGGTAGAAAGTACAAGGTGTCCGGTGATAGCGGCACGGATACCGATATCGGCAGTTTCGGTATCACGCATCTCACCGATCATTACGATATCAGGGTCCTGACGGAGGATAGAACGGAGGGCAGCCGCGAAGGTCATACCAGCCTTCTGGTTAACCTGGCACTGGTTGATTCCGTCGATAGCCTTCTCGACAGGGTCCTCAACAGTAACGACGTTTACGTTGGGCTTAGCTATCTCGCCGAGCGCAGCGTAAAGGGTGGTTGTTTTACCTGAACCGGTAGGTCCTGTAACGAGGATAACGCCGTGAGGAACGCGGAGCATCGACTCGAACAGCTGATAGTTGTAATCGGACATACCGAGGTCTGTTATCTTACGGAGAGCTATCTGACCTGTTGAAAGGATTCGGATAACTATCTTTTCGCCGTGTACCATAGGAAGTGACGAAACACGGACGTCGAGTGTGGTGCCGTCAACGACCTGAGTGAAACGACCGTCCTGAGGGATACGCTTCTCGGCGATGTTCATGCCGCTTATGAGCTTGAAACGTGTGGTGAGGGCGCTGTGAACAGCAGCCGAAATATTCATGAGTTCAACAAGGTCGCCGTTTACACGGATACGAATTCTTGTATACTTGTCGAACGGCTCGATATGGATATCGGTAGCGTCCGCTCTGAAGGAGTTCTCAACGATAGTGGTAGCGAGCTTAACGATAGGAGCGCTCTCAACACGCTCGTTAGCGTCCTCATCCATAGTGCCGCCGAGGTCGGAAGCCATAGCAGTAACGCCCTCGAGCACGCTGTCAACGTTCTGCATCGAGTAGCACTTACCGATAGCCTTGTTGATAGCGGAAGTGGTAGCGAGAACAGGAACAGTATCCATACCTGTCGATACCTTGATATCTTCCAGAACGATGAAGTTTACAGGGTCATTTGTCGCAACAGTGAGACGCTTACCTGTAATAGCGATAGCGATTACCGTGTGCTTTCTTGCGAGAGCCTCGGGAACCTTCTGAACAGCGTCCGTGTTGATGTCCGTATTGTCGAGATCAACGTACTGAACTCTCAGCTTGCCAGCAAGAGCCTTAGTGAAGTTTATCTCGGTCATAAATCCAAGCTCAACAACAACGTCGCCGAACTTCTTGGCTCCATTTGACTCCTTCTGGGTCGCAAGAACCTTCTGGAGCTGCTCTTCGGTGATCAGCCCCTGACTAACTAAGTAGTCGCCAATTCTCTCGTTTCTCATATACAAACCTCCGCTTATTTTTTAGAATCCGCTCCATAGGAACAAACTCTTAATTTACACTTGCATTTTATTCTGAATATGATATAATAGTATTACGTCAATATTCTGAATGAAAAGGAGTGTGGAAAAACCATGTTTGGATTTGAAGATATGCTTCACAGTGAATTCACTGATACAACCTTCAAAGTCATGTTTTTATCCATCGTATTTATCTTTGGCATCTGTATCGGCAGCTTTCTGAACGTCGTTATACTCAGGCTGCCGCGTCACGAATCACTCATCAAGCGCTCGTCCCACTGTATGACCTGCGGAACAAAGATAAGACCGATAGACCTTATCCCCGTTCTCAGCTGGATACTTCTGAGAGGCAAGTGCCATGCCTGCGGCGAGAAGATATCTGTCCGATATCCCATCGTCGAGTCGCTCAACGGCTTGCTTTATATATTGACATTCATAGTGCTGGATATAAATGCTAAAGCCATAATAACCTGCGTTCTTATGTCGCTTCTCATCGTCATCGCCTTCATGGACTGGGATACACAGGAGATAGACCTCATAATCGTAGGACTCATTCTTCTGCTCGCAGTTCCCGCGGCGATATTCACAGATGACGTAGAGCTCAAGCACCGTATCATCGGCGCCCTTGCGATCAGCGTCCCGTTCTTCATCATCGGAGAGGTAAGCCGTCCGATAATCAGGAAGAAGTTTGAGGAAGATTTCCGTGCGATAGAGCTTGGCGATACGCTGCTCATGTTCGCATCAGGAGCACTCCTCGGAACAAAGGCTATTATCGTTTCAGCATTGATCGGTATACTCACAGCCGCAGTAGGCGGAGTGATATCCAAGATAGCTACAAAGGATTCAAAGTTTGCTTTCGGACCTTATCTTTCGATAGGCATTGCAGCCGGAATGCTCTGGGGCAGCAGGATAGCGGACTGGTACGTCAACCTCCTTACATATAAGCCCGAATAAAGGTCAAAAAGCGCAAAAATAAATTACAGGCAGCAGCAATTATTACTGCTGCCTGCTTTTTATTATCAGTTATTTATTTCGCTCGGAACAACATATATGAAGAAGATGTTGCTCGTGTTCTGCGCGGGATTGGGCATTGAAGCCGCATAGCGCGAGAACGAGTCGTCGTAGGTAACGACCTGAATGAGTGATGAATTCGCCTTAGGATTACCGCTTTCATCCTGATCCTGCATAACACAGGTCGTGTTATATCTGATGGAAGGATTGATGTTGGCAAACGCCATACTTGAAGTTGCTATATAACAGGGAGACTTGAAGATAGCGGTACGCTCAGTCACAGAATCGTCATCCGCATATGTCTTCTCACAGAAGACCTTGTGATCACCCTTGGCGTCATTAGGATAAGCAACAGTAGTAACGGCGAAACTGTACTTGTTCAGCACCATAGGGTTACCGACGTTATCACGCATGGGGATGAGCTCTTTGTAGTAGAAATCAGACTCATTTGAGCTCTTTATCGGGATAGCACCGCTTGTGGGAACATACAGGTTAGCGGTTCCGTCCGACTTGGTTATCAGCGAGGCATCATATGAACCCGATGCAGTCTTAGGATTATTTGTTGTTACCGTGCGGTCGCTTACAGGAATGAACTCATTGAATCCAAGCCTGTAGTAGTAAGAATAGTGCTGGAAGTGCTCGGGGTTTACTGCAAGCTGATTTGAAACAGGCGTAGGAGAGATAACAGCATTTCTGCCTGTCAGATCTCTCGTGACTGAACCATCAAACTCGGTCTTGGGCTTACTGTCACCAGCTGTGAAGTTGTAAACAACATCAACAAGAACACCGTCCTTGAGATCTGTTCCCGCAACTCCGTCATATGTGCTGGCAGCAGTGAGATTATCCCTGTCAGGCTCATTAAGGAGCTTCAGAACGTGAACACGTCCTGTAACCGGACTTCCGTCACTTACGACAGCCCCGTCAAAGAAATCATCGATGAACTCCTGAACAGCTTTATCCTCAGCAATAGGTGTCGGAACAGTCTTTGAGCAGAAATCGCTCTCGAATATTCTAACGAACGAAGCATATCTTAGTGACTTATCAACGTACTCATTGATATTGTCAACGTACGCCGCCGTCTTCTCACGTGTAGAGGTTTTATTCATGAGCTTGGACGCAGGGTCAATAAAGCTCATTACAAGAACCATTATCACGCTGAACAACGCCAGCACGATAATGAGCTCCATGAGGGTAAAACCCTTTTTGGTAGTTTTGAACTTTCTCATAGGGCATACCTCCTTACGGTCCTGCAACATACTGAGGATCAGCCACGAACTTAAGTCCGAGGTTGCCGCCGAGCTCGTTCTCGTCCACGGGGGCGGTGGGGTCTATGGTAATGTAGCCCTCGCCCTCGAAATTGACGTTATTGTTGATAGTTATCTTGATCTTGTTATCAGCGCCCGAAGGGTCGATCTTGTACGCCTTTTCAATGTATCCCGCCTCAGCGACAGGCGTCTGCTGAGCCACCTTGGCATTGACCTTGTTTGCGGAACGTGTGTAGTTATCAATGAGGTTAGCTGTTCCGACGACAAGGGTGGTCAATACAGCGAGCACGGCGAGAGAAATGATTATCTCGGCAAGCGTCATGCCCTTGAGCTTTCTTTTTTTAGAAGAAATTTTCATGCCTCTCCCTCCTTAATACTCGTCATAGTAAAGAATATCAAAATCATTTCTTATATCGGTAAGACTTGGTCCACCCGGAGGCGGCGGATCATCAGGAATATAGATCATGTTGATCTGGTTACTGAATTCTGTCTCCATCGAGTTACAAGATCCAAGGATATACTTGAACTTATTGCCGAACGAATCAAACGGCTGACCGTTTCCGGGGAAGTTGTTACAAAGATCACCATTATAGTATATTCTTGAATTGCTGATGATATCATTTGTTCCGTTTACGGACTTAACCGTCAGCTTAACATGAGGCGAAAGGATATTAACTGTAGCCGAAGCAAAGTTCGCCCATTCAAGCTCTGAGCCTTCACCGCCATAAATGTTTGCGTTAGGTGAGTACTTCTTCTTCGATAAAGGTATCGAAAGACCAAGCGAAGGATCGGTGTACGGGATAGGATTCGTATTATTTTCTGCATTATAGGTCAATACCCAGCCTGATTTTTTATATATTTGGAACGAATTCTGTGTACCTGCGATAGATGTATCGAGATCAATTCCATTATTGATCTTCATGAAAAGATTCATATACTTTGTTGTAAGGAATGAATTCTCAAAATGTGTTTTCGAGTTCTTTTCAAGATAGAAGTAAACAGTACCTCCCTGCGAATCGTCAACAATGATGTTTACAGGGTTATCAAATTCAACATTATCCAAAACAACAAGCATATCACTTGTGCCGGGATCAAAAACCACAGCTCTCATCTTTGATGAGCTTATACCTACAGCAGGATCATAATCTGCTATATCGCCGTTGCTAAATTTGATATTTCTGAGGATACAGCTTTCCTTGATAACAGGCCAGCCCTTTTCAGCAGCAGGATCAAGCTGGAGGTCAACCTTTTTCGTTGTGTCATTCCACCAGCTCTTGCAGCGCGTATTGGGAGCTTTTCTTGTATCCTCAATATTCGTGTAGATCTTTGTGGAATCAGCCTTCAAACTATTGTACTTTGTCTTCAAAGACTCGGGAAGCTCACTGTACTTATAAGGATCGGCAGCGTTCTCAAGAACCTGATCCATTCGCATTATTACCTGCGAATCTTCTGTGGATATAGTTCCGCCTGAGCCATCTGAAAGCTCTGTAAGGCCAAGAATAACTGATCTTTCAGCATAATCAGGGTATATCTTTGCAGTGTAATCCGACTTCTTCTTGATAGTCTTGCCCTTATACTCAGTCACAACTGAGCCCTTGGATATAACGTTATCACAATAAATGTTTCCGCTTATATCCAGCTTATCATTCTCAATTGTAAGTGTACCGCCGCAAACGAGGTCGCCTGTTATATCAAGTGCTCTTGATACCTTGATATCCTTTTCGCCGTAAACACCTGTTGCCTTGATACCGCCGCCATTGTTTGCACCTATCTCAAGATTGCCCTTACTGTATATCTTGCCCTGAACCATACTTGTTGCACTTGAACCTTTTTTGGTTATAACTGAAGTTGTCCATGTGTAAAGTGTGGCATCATTTACAGTAATAACATTATCCTTGTCGGGATTCATCAGGTAAAGGTCACCGCCGATTGAGATACCGTTTCCTGTTGAATTGATGTTGCCTGCAAAAGTATTGAACGGGAACTGATATGTTCCGACTGTTGACTGCGGTCCGGTTTTTACAGGTCCTGACAGTTCACAGTCAACATAGAAATAAGGTATTTCATTAAACTTGAGATTTGGATCGGTTGTAGTATTGAGGAATGTAGAGCTTATCTCCTTGATATTTCCAAATGAAGAATCGCTGAATGTACAATTTCCCCAAATCGTAATGCCAACACCCGCTCCGGGATAGCGGATCTTAGAAATGTTGCCGGGATCAAAGTTGCCATTGATAACCGTATCTGCTTCCGTAAGTGAAAGCGAGTTATCGAATTTAAATGGCTGCTTCGACAGGTAGTTTCCGTTGTATGTGGAATATCCTGTAAGATAATCATAGCCTTGAGCCGTAGTCTTTTCAGGAAGTCCAAGATACGAACCACCATAGAGGTTAGACTGTGATGTAAATCCTGCACCACCTGTTGTAACGAATCCTCCATTACGGGGGCTGTCGTCCTTGGGCGGCTCAGGAGGGTCTTTTACGATATAAGCACTTGACGTGTTGACAATACCGTTCATAGATACTTCAGCCGTCAATCTTATGATAGTACAGTCTTCCCACTTGCTTTTCTTTGAATTGTAAAATTTGCGCGTACCTGCGTACTCAGCCTTCAACGATTCGATATGACCAAGCGTATTTACATTGGTGCTGTCGCTGCTTATACTAACAGGTATATCCAGCGACTTATTTGTGAGGCTGAGCGCATTTATAGCGTTCGCGTAATCCTTGTCCGCCTTCATTGCATTATATGCAGTATTGACAACAGTTCTCGCCGTAATATTCGTCTGCGCGGTAGAATAATTCACATGTGCTCGGTTATTAGCCGCCGTCGCAAGAACCAACGTACCGCTCAGGAAGATTATCAGCAGTGCCATTACTGATACGACCGTCAAAAGAACGGATCCTTTTAATTTTCTATTCTTAATAGTTTTCATTTCTTAACCGCCTTTCAAGTTATATTTCTCTAATAACTGTTAGCGAAGGGTCTGGTCGTTAGTCTGCTTCAACGTTGGGTTCGGAAAGTTCAAATACTGAGTAAACTGATATATTGAATTTTGCTTCGATCTCTGCATCGTCCTCGAGCATCTCCTTCTGTTCGTCAGAGAGCTCGTTGCCGAGACCGTCAGCTGTCTTCTCCAAAGCCTCAGGATTGATTATCATATTACCGAGATCAACTGTGTTGATGATGATGGTCTTGTCCTGATCCTCGATAGCCTGGAGATACTTGTAGATATTCTCCTTTGTTCCTAAAACAGTGATGTCGTAAGTACCTGCAAGGACGCTCTCCTGAGTCCTTCCCTGAAGAGCATCGCTCTCAGCCTTGTCCTCAGCGATAGCAGCCTGTCTGTCGCCATTGAGATCTGCAGCCGCAAGCATAGACTCACCTACATACGAAGGAGTGAAGTAGTAGTATGAAAGTGTGGACTCACCAAGATCAGAAGCAGAAAGTGTAGTAACCTTTACTTCACAGTCCTCAGCAAAGTGCTGCATATACTGATCAAGCTTGCGAGCATTGTAAATATCGTTGTAAGCAACGAAATCGTTTGTGAGCTTTGTTGTCGCTTCGTATGTAGCCTTGATCTCATCCTGAAGGGGCTTGATCTCAGCGATCTTATTATCGACATCTTCCTTATCAGCCTGAGCTTTCTTCAGCGCGTCGGAATCAGTCTTGATAGCGTTATACTTGGGCTTGACAGCAAGGAAGAAGCCTGCAAGGAGTATAACGAAGGCGAGCAAAGCGCCTAATATGATCTTATCTCTGTAATTGAGTTTCATTTCTATCTACCTCCCCATTAGTTATCGGATTTCTCGGGCTTGTAGGCGCTTTCGCGGCCATTCATAGCCATTGTGACTGAGAACGATACAGATTCCTTATCCTCATCGATGTCGCCGTTATCGTTTCTTACGATATTAACGTTATAACCCGAATACGAAGCATTGGAATAGTAATCATTGTTATCACTGAAGTCCTCATCAAGGAGATTGTCAATGTAAAGCGAGGGGAGCTTCTGCACTTCCTCCTTGCTTCCCTGAGCAATTACCTCAAATCCGAGCACACCGCTTGAATAGGACGGAGTAGAAATCGACGCAAAATCGAGATCAAGATCCTCAACCGTCTTGTCAAGGACAAGCTGAATTGTCTCATACTTATCCTGATCAATAACAGGCTGCGAGTAGAATGCATCATGAGCATTCACGATCTTGGTATTGTATGCATTTACCGTATCTCTGAGCCCAATGAGCTTATCACGGTGCTGAAGCTTCTTCTGAGTCTCGGGAGAATCGATATACTCTCTGATCTCCTTTGTCTCATGCTTGATACCGAGATCTATCACTGTAAGAACGCCCCATGTACCGCCTATAAGAGCACCTGCCGCAAGGATCATCGCGAGCATCGGGATAGTACCGCCGCTGCCGTTTCCGCCGCCGCTTGCTCTCTTGATAGCAGCGCCGAGCTCAGTATCAAGGAGGTTGATCTTCTCAGTTTCCTTGTTACGCTTGAACATAGCGCCGATAGCGTTAGCATAGAGGGAGAACTCAAGGTTCTCGTGACCGTGTATCTGCGGAGGAACATTGATAAGGCTCGTATTGAGGTCGAGCTTCTCAAGTTCATCGGTAAGTCTTACGTAATCATGTGTATCGCCGTAGAAAACAACGTTCTCGATAGTCTCACCGGTGTTACGGCTTCTGTGGAACTGTAACATACGGAAGATGTTCTCGTTGACAGCCTCGAAAACGTAGTCAGCAGATCCGCCGTAGTCATCGGGGTCGATGGTGGCGAAACGTGAGAATGAAAGCTGACCCGACTCATAGAGGTTGAGTGAGATGAAGTTGTTGTCGATCTGAACAGCGAGGAGGGGCATCTTCGACTTGATCCTTGTATCAGCAAGAAGAACCTTTGTGATACAGTTGCATCCTACCATTACGGAGCGGAGCGAGATACCGAGGAGCTTGAACACTTCTCTGTAGCTGTTAACGATCTCGTAAGGACAAGCTGTAGCGAGGATGCGGAGCATGGGCTCGCCGGAATCGCTTCTCTCGTGAGCCTCACCTACGATAACATATGTAACGCTGTAGGAATCGTCGAGGTTGAGCTCAGCCTGGACCTGCTGCTTAACAGTCTTCTGGAGGTCCTGACCCTTAACGCGGGCAACGGTCATTTCCTTGAATATTGTGAGGTTAGACGAGATGCTGACGATAGCTTCCTTGTCGGGCATCTTGTTTCTCTTGAGCACACCGTTGATAAGTGTTGCAACGTTGGGCACGTCTCTAACGTGACCGTTAACGATGAGTCCCTCTTCGAGATTGAGTGTAGCAGCGGAGCTGATCTTGATCTTACCGTTGCTTTCAACGCCCTTAACAACACGGACGTTTCTGTCAGTTATATCAAATGAAAGCATTTTCCTTTTTCCACCTTTCCGTTATTCTTCGTTTTCGAGACCTGCGAGCGATCCGTAGAGCGCGGGGTAGATACCGATAACGACCATACCTATGATAACGCCCATGAAGATGAGGAGCACAGGCTCAACAAGACTTACAAGGCGCTGTACAGCTGAGTCAGATTCTTCCTCGTAGTAGTCAGAAGTTTTTTCGAGGATGGAATCGAGGGCACCCGACTCCTCACCAACGTAGATTACCGAGCAGAACATAGGCTCGAAAAGCTCCGTTCTTGTGATAGCAGCCGAAAGTGTTTCACCCTGTTTAACCTCATCAACAACATCGATGAACTTCTCATCAACATATCTGTTGCCGAGGATAGCGGACGATTTCTGCAGGCACTCTACCATAGGGATACCGCTGGAATAAAGTGAAGAAAGAGTTCTTGCGAAACGGCCAGTGTATATCTTTGTTACGAGGGGACCCCACATTGGTCCCTTGAGGATAAGTCTGTCGACCTTGTAGCGGAAGTTGGGGACCTTCATTGCGTATCTGAAGCCGAAGTAACCGCCGAGTACAAGGATGATAACTATATACCACTTTGTTCTGAGGAAGTCGGAGATAGCCGCCATGATCTTTGTCAGAGCGGGCATCTGATCGGGGTCCTCATACATTGCCAGGAAGTTAGGCATGATAACGATGAAGAGGAACATAACGATAACTACGCAGAGTACCGCAAGTATCGCGGGGTAGACCATAGCGCCCTTGACGGTGTTCTTGAGCTTGTTTTCCTTAGCGTAGTGCTCCGCCATTCGCGTCATGATAACGTCGAGCGAACCGCTCGATTCACCGGCGTTCGCCATCGAGATAAGGAACTCGGGGAAAGAACCCGAATGCATCTCAAGAGTGGACGAGAAGGATTCACCCTTCTGAACGTTCTCATAGATGTCCTGCCAGATAGCTCTCGCCTTTTCATTTTCCTGTTCCTTGACGAGAATGTCGATCGCTTTAACAAGGGTCAGACCGGAAGTAAGCATAGCGCTGAGCTGTCGGCAGCAGAACGCGAGCTCCTTGGTGCTGAACTTGTAGATTGATCTTGTGTTACTTGAATCGTCTTCCTTGTAATCCTTGATGAACACTCCTCGTTCTTTCATCTTTTCGAGGAATTCCTGTTCATTCTCGGCATTAGCCTTGCCCTTGACCTGCTTGCCTCTTGCGTCCTGAGCAATGTAGGAATAACTCTTCATACAACCACCTCCATAGTTTTTGATTAAGCCGGAACAATCCATACTGCCCTAATAATAACAATTATACCATTTTAACAGTTACTTTTCAATCGTTTTTTTGCCATAAATAATCAGCGGGTTTTTATTAATATTTACCAACAATTATACCATTTGTAATATTTGTCAGGGCATAGTTCGATTATTCTACAAAAAACAATCTCAAGGCAGAACAAAACGCAGCATTGATGTACCCATGCTGCACATTGTTTAACTTACACAAATATTATATCACAGCGTAACTTAAATTGCAACACAAAATCTCATATTTTCAGATTTTTTTATATAATTGTAAACTGCAACAAAACGATTAACTTGTAATTCGTCATTTTGCACTGATAAAGTGCATAAAACGCCACTCAAGGAGCACTAAATGGTAAATATAATTCCCTTATATATCAATACTATTATAATATAGGGCGAGCCGCCGAAGCCTCGGCGGCTCTGCTCCGTTCAGACGAGCTTTATCCCGTACCGCTTCAGCCAGTAGTCGAGCTGTACGAAAAAGGCAATGGTCTGCGGCAGGTTCATGAGCTGCCCGTACCACTGCACGCTGTCCTCATGCCGCAGCAGCCGCTCGAGCTCCTCGCGGCGGACGAGCTCCGTGAGCGGCGTATCCTCGGCAAGTATTGCCCTCAGCCGCTCGGTCACCGCCGTCAGGAAGGCGGGGTTGTGCGTTTTCGGATAGGGGCTCTTTTTCCGCCAGAGCACGCGTTCGGGCAGCCATTCGCTCATCGCCTCGCGGAGCAGTCCCTTCTCGCGCCCCATATAGTCCTTATACTCCCATTTCACGTTGTACATATACTCCGCGATTCTGTGGGCGCAGAACGGCACGCGCACCTCCAGACCGCTGTACATCGACATTCTGTCCTTGCGGTCGAGGAGATTCTGCATGAACCATCGGAAGTTGAGCTCGGTCATTTCGCGCATACGCTGCTCGAGGGGGCTGTCATCGGGGAGGCGCTCGGCGCTGTCGGCAGTGCGGCGGTATGCGGAGTAGACGTACTCGTCCGCGTCTATGAGCCGCGCGTACCTCTCGCAGAGGAAGCGGCTGCGATAGGCGGTGCTCTGCGCCCACGGGAAGCCGTCCGTCTCGCGGATATCCTTGTCGCGGTACCACGGATAGCCGCCGAAGAGCTCGTCGGCACACTCCCCCGAGAGCGCGACAGTCCCCGTCTTTTTTATCTCGCGGCAGAGCAGGAGCATCGACGCGTCCACATCCGCCATAGCGGGCAGACCGCGGGCATCGACCGCCGATTCGAGCGCTCCGACGAGCTCGGGCGTATCGACCACGACCCAATGGTGCTCCGAGCCGAGATAATCCGCCATGATGTTGATGTATTCATTGTCGCTGTTTGGCTGAAAATGGCTCTTTTTGAAGTATTTGTCGTTGTCGCGGTAGTCGACGGAGAACGTGTCGAGCCGCTTGCCCTGCTTTTTCAGCTCCGATGCCGCGACCGACGAGATTAGGCTCGAATCCAGCCCTCCCGAGAGGAACGTACACACGGGCACATCGGAGACGAGCTGCCGCCTTATCGCGTCGAGGACGAGCTCGCGGGTGTGCTCGGCGGTCTGCTCGAAGGTCTCGTGCAGTTCATACGCGCGGAGCCGCCAGTAGGTGCGGAGCTCGAGCCCATTTGCCGAATAATAGCCGCATTCGCCGCTTTTCAGCTCCCGCACTCCGCGTATCACGCCGCAGCCCTGTGTCCGTGAGGGCGCCATGAGCAGGAGCTCCGCCGCCCCGTATTCGTCTATCTCATGCGGGATATCGGGATTCTCGAGGAGTGCGGACAGCTCCGAGGCGAAGATGAGCTTGTCGGGAGTCTCGTAGAAAAACAGCGGCTTCACGCCTATCCTGTCGCGCGCGAGGAAGACGCGGTGCTCGGTTGGCTCATAGACCGCGAAGGCGAAAATGCCGTTGAATCGGTCAACGCAGTGCTCTCCCCACGCGATATAGCTCCGCAGGACGACCTCGGTATCGGAGCGGGTCGTGAACTCGCAGTCCAGCTCGCGTCGGAGGTCATCGGTGTTGTAGAGCTCGCCGTTGTAGACAATGGTGAACTCGCGCCCGTCGGCGGTGACGGTCATGGGCTGACGACCGCCCGAGATGTCAATGACGGCGAGGCGCGTGTGGACGAGAGCCGCCTCCTGCGAGAGGTAGACGCCGCGCTGGTCGGGACCTCGGCGCAGGAGGGCGGTCTGCATTTTTCTGCACGCGTCGAGCTCGGCGCGCATATCTTCCTTGAAGCTGATAACTCCAGCGATTCCGCACATAATGGTACTCCACCGCTTCACGGCATACGGCACGCCGTAGTGATACGGTACATTATATGCGCGGGGGTGCAGAATGTTGCCGCGCTCACGCCGTCCGCGCGGCAAAATCGCACTAAAACCACGCTTATCCGCCCTTGACAAGCTCCGTCCGCGGGTGATATAATAAATCAAACCAAAAGAACGGAGCGAACTAACTTGAAGAACCTCTTATTTATCGGCGACGTAGTCGGCAGGGCGGGCACGGACTTCCTCGCCTCGAAGCTGAGCCTAATAAAGCGGCATTACGCAGTCGATGTGACGATAGTGAACGGCGAGAATTCCGCAGCAGGCGACGGAATAACGCCCGAATCCGCAGATATGCTCGTCCGAGCGGGAGCCGACGTAATAACCACGGGCAACCACGCCTTCACGCGCAGGGAGGCGGCGGACCTCTTTGACCGCGACTACATCATCCGTCCCGCCAACTATCCCGAGGGCGGCGCCGCGGGCAAGGGCGTATGCGTGCTCGACATGGGCGCGTACTCGATAGCGGTGATAAACCTCATGGGCACGGTATTCATGGACCCTCTCGACAACCCCTTCACGAAGGCGGACGAGCTTATCGCGGACATAGACACGCCCAACATCTTCGTTGACTTCCACGCGGAGGCTACCTCCGAGAAAAAGGCTATGGGGCACTATCTCACGGGCAGGGTGAGCGGCGTATTCGGCACGCACACCCACGTCCAGACCGCGGACGAGATGATACTCGGCGGACACACGGCGTACATCACCGACGCAGGCATGACAGGCGTCGAGATATCGAGCCTCGGAGCGGCGATAGAGCCCGCACTCAGGCGCTTCCGCTTCCGCACTCCCGTGCGCTTTCATGAAGCGGAGGGGGACTGCTTTTTGTGTGCGGTTTGTGTCGAATTTGACGAGAAATGCGGCAAATCGCACAAAATTGAACGCCTGATTATAAGATAATCTACAAAGTTTCTTCCAAAGTATTGCAATTTGGGGAAAACTATGCTATGATGTATGTATGTACTAAAACTATTGCAGATTTTGCAAATTTTTTGTATTCATTTTTAGCAAAAGCAGTAACAACAGTGCAAATAATGATTATTGGAGGGCATATCTATGGAAGTCTTAAAAGTTTCATCACATTCAACACCAAACTCCGTCGCAGGCGCTATCGCAGGAGTCATCAGAGAGCAGAAAGCTGTTGAGGTACAGGCGGTCGGCGCAGGCGCATCCAATCAGGCGATCAAGGCGATAGCCATAGCAAGAGGCTACCTTGCTCCTATAGGTATCGACCTCATCTGCATACCCGCATTTGCAAACATTACGATAGACGGCGAGGAAAGAACGGCTATCAAGCTGATCTGTGAACAGAGATGACACAACGGGCGGGCTGAATGACCCGCCCTGTTTTATTTTCACACAAGGAGACGTAGCATGAATATAGAAGTGACCAGAATAAACAACGGTCTGACCGCCGACCCGAAGGGATACGTGCAGGCGGTCAACGAAGAATATCAGTATCAGCTGGAGCGGATAACCGAAAACATCATCAGCTCGCGCAACGACCGCCCCGTCATACTCCTCTCGGGACCGTCGGGCTCGGGCAAGACGACGACAGCCTTCATGATAGAGAAGCTTCTCGACGAGGCGGGCTGTGAGACACACACCATATCCATGGACAACTACTTCTGCCCGCTGACACACGAGGAGAAGGAGCTTGCCGCACTCGGCAAAATGGACCTCGAATCACCCGACCGCATAGACGCCGACCTGCTTAACACGCAGATAGAGTCGATACAGCACGGCGAGGAGATAGAGATACCGAAGTACAACTTTGCGGACTCCACCCGCGAGCACAGCGGACTCTTCCTCAAGCGCGGCAAGGGCGAGCTCGTCATATTCGAGGGCATACACGCGCTGAATCCCGCGGTTATAACCGTCCCCGACAGCAAGCTCATCAAGCTGTACGTCAGCGTGCGCACGCGAGTGACCTGCGGAGACATCATACTCCACCCGTCGAAGGTTCGCCTGATGAGGCGGATGATACGCGACAAGAACTTCCGCAATAGAGCTCTGCGCGAGACGATGAATATGTTCCACAGCGTAGAATCGGGCGAAAACAAGTACATAATGCCGTACAAGCACCGCTCGGACTACGATATCGACACCTTCATGGCATATGAGCTGAACGCCTACCGTGATTCGCTGATAGACCAGCTCCGCGAGCTGAGCGACTTCCCCGAGCTTGCGGACGTGACGGCGGTGCTCGAACAGCTCGTACCGCTCGACAAGAAGGATATTTCCCGCGATTCGCTGATATGCGAGTTCATCGGACGGGGACAGTTCAAATACTGACAAAAAAGGGACGCTTCAGCGTCCCTTTTTCCATATACAAAAAACGATTTGAAAAGCTGACGAAGTCTTGACATACAGAGGCGATATGCATTATAATATAAGTTGATTCAGTATTTCAGATGCAGGAGGAACAAACGCTATGGAGCCGACTTTCAAGACCCGTTTCAGCGGGATAGAACCGTTTGAACGCAGGATATGGCTCTCGTCCCCAACCATGCACGGCGAGGAGCAGAAATGGGTCGATGAAGCTATACGCACAAACTGGGTATCGACTGTCGGAGAGAATATCAACGTCATCGAAAAACAGACAGCTGAATATGTCGGCGTGAAGCACGCAGTTGCTCTCTCATGCGGAACTGCCGCTCTGCACCTTGCCATACGCGCAGCCGCTGAAAGGCTCTACGGGACGCCAAAAGCGGGGCACGGAAGCCTCGAAGGACGCAAAGTATTTGCCTCCGATATGACCTTCTCCGCTACTGTCAATCCCATAGCATATGAGGGCGGCGAACCCGTATTCATCGATACGGAGTGGGACACCTGGAATATGTCTCCCGAAGCACTGGAAAAGGCTTTTTCGCTGTATCCCGATGTAAAGCTCGTAGTCCTTGCGCATTTGTACGGAGTTCCCGCAAAGCTCGGCGAGATAAAGGCTGTATGTGACAGGTACGGTGCGCTGATAGTCGAGGACGCGGCTGAATCTCTCGGTGCGACCTATAAGGGCAGGCAGACGGGCTCGTTCGGCGGATATAACGCCGTTTCCTTCAACGGCAACAAGATGATAACAGGCTCGTCGGGTGGAATGTTTCTCACTGACAGCGATGAAGATGCGGCGGCAGTGCGAAAGTGGTCTACTCAAAGCCGCGAAGCCGCTCCGTGGTATCAGCACGAGGAGCTCGGCTATAACTACCGCATGAGCAATATCATTGCGGGTATCGTCCGCGGACAGCTCCCACACCTTGGCGAGCACATCGCTCAGAAAAAGGCGATATATGAGAGATACAGCGAGGGACTCAGAGAGCTTCCCGTGACCCTGAATCCGTTCGACAGCACAAACAGTGAGCCGAATTACTGGCTCTCATGCCTGCTGATAGAAGAGGACGCCATGTCAGAGCAGGTCAGGGACGAAATGACAGCGCATTATACGCATGAGCACGGAAGGTCGTGCCCGACGGAGATACTCGAAGCGCTTGCACACTTCAACGCAGAGGGGCGTCCGATATGGAAGCCTATGCACTTGCAGCCGATTTACCGTGATTTCCCGTTCGTCAGCGCAGATGACGAAGAAAGCATCGGCTCGGACATCTTCCGCAGAGGACTTTGTCTGCCCTCGGACAACAAAATGACCGAGGAGCAGCAGGACATAGTCATCGACATCATTCGCAGGTGCTTTATTTAGGAGAACAGCACATATGAAAACATTGTTGAAGATAGCAAAGGCAGTTATCCTTTTGGCGGCAGCTGCTTCCGCAGCCGCTTTTATTTGCGAACGGATAGCTGAAATTAAAAATAAGGGTGCAGAGTTTCTCAGAAAGCCCACCGGTCTGTATGAGCGCTATGTCAAAAGACCTCTCGACTGCTTCCTGAGTACGGGAGCGCTCATCGTTCTGTCTCCTCTGCTCCTGTGTCTGACCGTTATCGGAGCTGTCAAGATGAAGGGCAATCCGTTCTTCACTCAGGACAGACCGGGAAGAACAGACCCCCAAACAGGCAAAGAACGCATTTTCAAGCTCATAAAGTTCAGGTCGATGACCAACGAGAGGGACGAAAACGGCGAGCTTCTGCCCGACGATGTGCGCCTAAACTCATACGGCAAGCTGCTCCGCTCTACAAGTCTGGACGAACTGCCCGAGCTGCTCAACATCGTCAAGGGTGATATGGCAATAGTCGGTCCAAGACCGCTGCTTGTCACATATCTGCCTTGGTATACAGAACGCGAACGGCACAGACATGACGTCAGACCCGGATTGACGGGGCTTGCTCAGATAAATGGAAGAAATATTCTCTCATGGGAAAAAAGATTTGAATTGGATAACGATTACATAGCTCATATTTCCGCCATCTCTGACGTGAAAATAATATCAGATACAGTTAAAAAAGTTTTTCTTCATGACGATATTTCATTGAATGCTCTGGAGGATCTTGATGTATACAGAAAAAATGCATACAACACCGATCGTTGAATTAGGAAAAGACAATAATAACAATTATCTATGGATAAAACGTGAAGATCTTATTCCATTTTCATTTGGCGGAAACAAAGCAAGAAAAGCAGCACTCTTTTTCAAGGAAATTGAAGCAGGAGGATATGATAGCGTTGTCACTTATGGAACAAGCAGTTCAAATCATTGCCGCATCGTAGCTAATGAATGCTGCAAGCGCGGCCTTAAATGTTATATAATCAGCCCGGAAGAAGCCCGTGAAGAAACATTTAACAGTCAGATGATGAAGCTGTTTGAAGCCGAAATCACAATTGTATCTGTTGAAAAAGTACATGACACTATTGAATATAAGAAAGCACAACTGAAAAGAGATGGGCATAATCCTTATTTTATAGAAGGCGGCGGTCATGGAAATATCGGAACAGAAGCATATGTTCAATGTTATCAGGAAATCAAAGAACAGGAAAAAGAACACAACATCTATTTCGACTATATCTTTTTAGCATCAGGAACAGGCACAACACAAGCAGGACTTGTATGCGGTCAGCTTTTGAACAGTGATGAGCGCTCTATTATCGGGATAAGCGTAGCACGAAAGAATCCGAGAGGACGAAATGTAGTGATAAATAGTATCAAATCATACCTTGGCAACGCATTCCCCGAAGATATCATTCAGAAAAACACTGTTTTTTTGGATGATTACACATCAGGATACGGGGGAAAGGACGCTGCAGTCTCTGATATGATAGGATACGCTCTGAAAAAATATGGGATCCCTCTCGACGCTACCTATACAGGGAAAGCGTTCGTGGGTATGAATGACCAAATAAAAAAAATCATGAACAAGAACATTCTATTTATCCACACAGGCGGCACTCCGTTATTTTTCGATGTGCTCAGGAGGCAGGACAGCTTATGAATTTTTTTATTTTAGCAGCAGGCACCCGAAATAAAGTTGTGCAGTATTTCAGGAAAGCATTTGAAAATGAAGGTAATGTTGTCGCTGCTGATGCGAGCAAATTGGCTCCTGCTATCTATGATGCCGATAAATACTACATTGTTCCGCCTATAACAGCGGACGGATATATTGATACTATCCTTGAAATATGCAAAAAAGAAAAAATTGACGGTGTTCTGAGCCTTATTGACCCCGAGCTAAGTCTTCTTGCTGAAAACTCGGAAAGATTCAAAGCAGTTGGCGCAACTGTGATAGGCAGCTCATACGCGCTTTGTGAAATGTCTCTTGACAAGATGAAGATGTATGAGTGGTTAACCGCGCACGGTTATCGCTGTGCAAGGTCGTGGAAGGATAAAAACGAATTTTACAAAGCTGCCGATGCGGGCGAGGTAAAATATCCCGTGTTCGTGAAGCCGCACAAAGGCTCGGCAAGCATAAGCATATCCAAGGTCTGCGACAAAGAAAGCATTGACGTCCTGTTCGCTCACGAAGACGGACTTATGATACAGGAGTATCTCGACGGACAGGAAATAGGCGCAGATGTATACGTCGATATCATCTCGGGCGAAGTCGTTTCAGTTTTCACCAAGAAAAAGCTGAAAATGCGCGCAGGCGAGACCGATAAGGCTGTCAGTTTCAAGGATGACCGCTTGTTCGCATTGATTGAGAAGTTCGTTATTGAGGCTGGCTTCAGGGGACAAGTCGATATAGACATATTTGAAATCGACGGTCAATACTTTATCAGCGAGGTGAATCCTCGCTTTGGCGGAGGCTATCCGCACGCCTATGAATGCGGCTGTGACCACATGAAGCTGATACTTGAAAACCTCAGGGGTAATGCCAACAAAAAAAATATCGGCAATTACGAAGAAGGCGTATATATGATGAAGTATAATGAGATATCAATACAAGTTTTTAGCTAATGGTGATGCCTTTGAAAAAAGCAATTCTGATAAGCTGCTTTAACTGGTATGATGACAGGCTCAGACCTCTCAGGAAACTCCTTGAAAGCAAGGGATATGATGTCAGAGTAGTCCTTTCTGATTTCGATCATACCACCAAAAAGCGCGTGATACCCACAGATAGCAGCTGTGAGTACATACACACCCCGGCATATAGAAAGAATCTCTCGCTGGGGAGGATAACATCGCACGTTTATTTTGCATTGTCTGTCAGGAAGCTCCTTGCAAGCACTGAGCCTGATCTTATCTACCTGCTTGTTCCGCCGAATCTGACAGCAAAATTCTGCGCCGACTATAAGCGCAGGAACAAACACACTAAATTTGTCATAGATCTGATAGACCTGTGGCCTGAGAGCTTCCCGATACAGAAACTGAAGAACAATCCCGTTTTCAGCGTGTGGAAAGAACTCAGGAACAATGCGATGAAACATTCTGACCTTATCATCACGGAATGCGCCATGTACCGTGCAAAACTCGAGAAGCTCTTCACTGATAAAAAGAGCGGGACTCTGTATCTGTTCAGGAATCAGTCAGAGAGAACGCGCACAGTCGTTCTCGCTCATATGCACTCTGACAGAGAAAGCCATAAAAACAGCAGGAATATCAGTATCGGCTATGTCGGCAGTATCAACAACATCATTGACATTGAAAAAATATGCTGCATTATCGCGAAAATACGTGAGGCAGGCTTTGAAGTCACTATACATATCATCGGCGACGGAGAAAGCAGACGAGAGTTTATCACATCTGCAAAGAAAACCGGTGCAGATGTAATATATCATGGAATAGTGTTCGACGAAGAAAAAAAAGCAAGGATACTGGGACGCTGCGACTTCGGGCTCAATATTATGAAGCATGGCCTTTCAGTAGGACTGACAATAAAATCCGTTGACTACCTCTCAAAGGGAATCCCGATAATAAGCAATATCAAGGGTGATACATGGGAGATTGTCAGAAGCAGACAGATAGGGATCAATTATACAGGTGAGCCAAACAGGCTGGTTTGGGATCTCCTACGAACTGACTGGAACAAGCTGTCTGCAAACGCTTATGTCTGCTATACTGAAATGTTTACGGAAAAGGCTTTCAAGGCTTCTGCAAACAGGTATCTTTCTCAAATCGGGATATAATCTTAAGTTTTTACAGAATAACAAAAAAGGGACGCTTCGTACTGCTCCCCTTAGCGGAAAAAGCGGGCTACCGTGCCGTAAACTAACGGCATATAATCGGTAACCCGCGAATCCGCCGGAGGTGGCTCCCCTCAGCGTCCCTTTTGCTTATTCTTCCTCTTCCGACTCTTCCGCGGGAAGTATCTCGATGATGACCTTTTCCACGCTCTGCTCGCTGACCTCTGCGGCGGTGAGCCTGAACACGCCTGCTTCGGCGCTTTCTCCCGCCTCGGGGATATGCTCGAGTATCTCGGTTATCCAGCCTCCGACGGTGGAATATTCGGTGATTATCATATCCTCGTCGAGCCCGAGCGTCTCGAGCAGGTCGCCGATGTTGACGTCGCCCGCGCACTCGTACTTATTCTCGCCGAGCTTGACAATGTTCGTGATTATCTCGTCGTCCTCGTCGTAAATCTCGCCGACGAGCTCCTCGATGATGTCCTCGAGGGTTATCATGCCCTTGGTGCCGCCGTACTGGTCGGTGACGATAGCGAGGTGTACCTTCGAGCGCTGCATAGAGCGCATAGCCTCGCTGATGAGCTTGGTATCGGCGATATGCGGGACTTCCTGAATGATGCCGCGGATATCGCTCCCGCCCTCGATGAGCATTTTGAAGAACGCCTTGTTGGTGATTATACCGAGGATATTGTCGAGGCTCTTCTCATAGACGGGCAGACGCGAGTACATCTCGCGTGTGAAGGTCGCCTTTATCTCGTCGATAGTGTCGGTCACGTCCACGCCTATCATCTTCACGCGGGGGATGAGTATCTCCTCGACGGATATCTCGTCGAATTCGAGCGCACTCTTGACGAGCTCACTCTCCTGCTCCTCGATGACGCCCTCCTCCTCAATCTCGTCTATCATGTACTTGAGCTCGTCCTCGGTAACGGTCGGAGCCTCGTCGCCCTTGGAGAACAGCGACGAGAGCTTGTTGAGGAGCCAAACGAAGGGCTTGAGCAGTATCACCAGCGCCCACAGCGGCGACGCGAACGCGAGGGATATCTTCTCGGCGTTCTTTTTGGCGTAGGACTTGGGAAGCACCTCGCAGAATACGAGCACCAGCACGGTAATGACGGCGGTAGAGATACCCGCGCCCTTGCTGCCGAAGATGCTGACGAAGAGCAGCGTGCTGACGGACGAGGCAGCGATGTTGACGATATTGTTGCCGATGAGGACGGCGGTGAGCACCTCGTCGAAGCGGTTGGCGAGCTTCAGCGCCTTGGCGGCTTTTTTATTTCCCTGCGACTCGTAGTTTTTGAGCCTTAGCTTGTTCACGCTGGAGTAGGCGGTCTCGGTGCCCGAAAACAGGGCAGAGAACACCATCATCGCGACTACGAGGGCTATTTTCCAGATATCAGATTTTTCCATAATCATCCTTTCCGTCATACAGACAGGACTATTTTACCATATAATTAAGGAAATAGCAAGGGGGCGCGGGGAGATATTTCAGTTTTATTCATCTTTGCCGCGAAACAGCCAGCGGAGGCTCTCCGCTTTTAACATATAATTGAGGAAATAGCAAGGGGCGCGGGGAGGTATTTCAGTTTTATTCATCTTTGCCGCGACCGCCAGCGCGTCCGTCCCGCACATTTTTCACATAAACGCCCGCATGATAAGGGATATTTCGGGCAAAATTCAGATTGACACAAAGCGTTAAAAGTGGTATAATATAAGTTGTCAGTTTTTTGACGAAGTTTTAACAATTGAGAAGAAGGAGAAAACTATGGAAAATATCGCAATGCTGTCCGCAGTGACCGCGGGCATCAAAATGGCATACCTCGACCCGAGCTCCACGACGCTCATCATACAGATAGTAGCGGGCGTAGTCATCACAGTCGGCACCGTGCTCGGTATCTACTGGAGAAAGATGAAGAACGCCGTTAAAAAGAAGAAGCCCGAGGACGAAGCTCCCGCAGCGGAGATGAAGGGCGCAGAGGACGGCAAGGACGTTATCACGGCAGACGACCTCCTCGACGACGAAGACGACGAATAATACGGGAGCACGCTGATGATAGTAATTAGCTTTTTAGGCAATATCCTCGGCAAGGCGATGACGTTCATATTCAACATAGTCGGCGACTACGGACTCAGTATCATCATCTTCACGTTCCTGACGAAGATACTGCTGTTCCCGCTGAATATGGTGACGCAGAAGAACTCGATAAATATGGTACGCCTCATGCCCGAGGAGAACGCACTCAAGATAAAATACATCGACGACAAGGACAAGCTCGGCGAGGAGCAGCTGAAGCTGTACAAGAAGTACCACTACCACCCGCTGCTGAGCTCCGTGCCGCTGCTGATACAGATACCGCTGGTACTGGGACTGGTATACGTAATGTACCACCCGCTGACGTTCATACTCCAGTTTGACGCGGGAGTGATAAGCAGCTTCAAGGACTGGCTGGGCACCTTTGCCGACCCCGACAAGCTCGCTGAGAACACCTACCAGCTCGAGATAGTGAGCCTGATAAAGAGCGCACTTATCCCTGAGGGGCACGCTCTCCCCGATATGCTCCTTGCTCCCGCAGAGCAGATAAAGGAACTCAACATGATGTTCCTCGGCATCGACCTGAGCAAGACACCCTCGTTCAAGCACGACTATGTACTGCTGCTGATACCGCTCATCTCGGGACTGAGCGCATGGCTGATGTGCGTTATACAGAACAAGATAAACGTTCTTCAGGTATCGCAGGGCAGCCTCAACAAGATACTGACGACGCTGTTCATGATAGCGTTCTCGACATACTTCGCATTCCTTGTACCCGCAGGCGTAGGTCTGTACTGGATATTCGGCAACCTGTTCGCTATCCCGTTCATGTACCTGTACAACATCTGTATGCCGCCGAAGAAGTACATCGACTACGAGTACCTCAAGAAGATGAACGAACAGCGCATAGAGAAGGAAAAGCTCCACAAGAAGTACAACGCCCGCGAGAAGGAGGACTACAAGAAGTTCTTCGCGGTGCAGGATATGAAGCTGATGTTCTACTCCGAGTCGAACGGCTTCTACAAGTACTTCAAGGGCACTATCGACTACATCTGCGAGCACTCCGACCTCGACATCCACTACGTGACGAGCGACCCTAACGACAAGATATTCGAGGACCCCCGTCCGCAGATACACCCCTACTACATCGGCTCCGACAGACGTCTCGTGCCGCTGTTCATGAAGCTCGAATGCACAATGGTCGTGATGACTATGCCCGACCTCGAGAAGTACCACATCAAGCGTTCACGCGTGAAGAAGGACATCGAGTACGTGTATATGTACCACGGCATAGGAAGCAACTGCACACTGAGAAAGGGCGCGCTCGACTGGTTCGATACGATATTCGTCCCCAACGTTGACCACACTCAGGAGATACGCGCAGAGGAGGAGCTGTACAACCTCCCGAAGAAGCGCCTTGTCGAGACAGGCTACACGCTCATCGACGATATGTGCAGGACGTACAACTCCACCGAGCACAAGCCGAACGAGATACCGAAGATACTGATTGCTCCGTCGTGGCAGGTCGACAACATCATCGACCTCTGCGTGGACGACCTCCTTGCAGAGCTCGGCAAGACGGACTATGAGATAATCCTCCGTCCTCACCCTCAGCACGTAAAGCACGAGCCCGAGAAGTTCGAGACGCTGAAGGAAAAGTTCAAGGACAAGAAGAACATCACAGTTCAGACGGACTTCTCCTCGAACAATCCTGTAATGGAGGCAGACGTCCTCATCACCGACTGGAGCGACATCTGCTGGGAGTACGCATTCGTAACGAAGCGTCCCGTGCTGTTCATCGACACACCGATGAAGATGATGAATCAGGAGTATTACAAGCTCGGAATAGAGCCGATAAACGACAAGCTGAGAACGGAGATAGGCGCTATAGTGAAGCCTACCGAGCTCGGCAAGACGAACGAAATCATCGCGGATATGCTTGCAAAGCGCGAGGAATACGCGGAGAAGATACAGAAGGTCTACGAAGAGCACGTATACAACATCGGCAAGAGCGACAAGCTCAGCGGACGCTATATCATCAAACGACTTACAGGAAAATAATATACACTCTGACAGCAAAAAGCCGCCGTTTCGGAAAACGGCGGCTTTTTGTATGCAATTCCGCAGGAGACGCCGCTCCTGAAAAATGAATCGGTCACATTATGCCTTGTAGGGGCGCATTACAGCAAAGCTGCATATAGCATCACAATCCAAATCAAAGATTTGGTGTGCTGCTTATCCGTGCGCCCGCACATTACGCAATCGCTGACAAATAACATTTGTAGGGGCGTCCTTTGGGCGTCCGCATTGAAACGTCAGCAATCTCCGCGCAGTCACACCTTATCCCTCTGCCTGAACACGAGGGAGGCGGCAAGTCCCGCGAGGAGCGCCGCCGCGATGCCTCCCGCCGCGGCGGTGAGCTCGCCCGTGAACACACCCGCAAAGCCGTTCTCGTCGACGGCTTTTCTCATGCCCTCGGCGAGCGCGTGTCCGAAGCCCGTGAGCGGCACGGAAGCTCCCGCGCCCGCGAAGTCGGCGAGCGGACGGTAGAGTCCGAGCGCCGAGAGCACGACTCCCGCGACGACATAGCCCGTGAGAATGCGTGCGGGGGTGAGCTTGGTGAAGTCGATGAAAAGCTGTCCTACGGCGCAGATAGCACCGCCGACGAGGAAAGCCCTGATAATTTCGGTCATAGTTACTCCTTTACTCGCTGGATGTGGATGAGGTGAGCGATAGCGGGGATGCTCTCGCCCTGCTGGAGCGACATCGTAGACATCAGCGCGCCTGTCGCGGCAAAGAGCATATTCCCGATGCGCCCCTCCTCGAGCATGGGCAGGAAGAGCCCGCAGAGCACGCTCGCACTGCACCCGCACCCCGACCCGCCGCAGTGCGTATCCTGCCTGTCGCTGTCGAAGATGAGCTCGCCGCAGTCGCGGTGCTGCTTGGAGATGTCGACGCCCTGCTTGTGCAGCAGCTCGCGGACGAGCTTGCTGCCGACCGTGCCGAGGTCGCCCGTGACGATGTAGTCATAGTCCTCGGGAGCTGTCGCCGTCGCCTCGAGATAACGCTTTATCGTGGTGGCGGCGGCGGGAGCCATAGCGCTGCCCATATTGGTGATGTCGCTGATACCCATGTCAGCGATACGCCCGATACAGCCTCCGACGACCGCCGCCCTGCCCTTGTCGCGGGAGAGTATGACTGCTCCCGAGGCGGTACACGTCCACTGCGAGGTGGGAGTGCGCTGTCCGCCGTAGGACAGCGGCGCGCGGAACTGCCTCTCCGCGGTGGAGAAGTGGGAGGAGGTGACAGCGGCGGCGCGGCGCGAGACTCCGCTGTCCACGAGGACGGACGATATGAGCATACCCTCCGCCATAGTGGAGCACGCGCCGTAGATGCCGAGGAAGGGTATGCCGAGCTCCCGCAGTCCGTAGGACGAGCCCGTACACTGGTTGATGAGGTCGCCCGAGCAAATGGAGTCGATATCCTCCTTGACGAGCCCCGCCTTTTTCACGGCGAGACTTACCGCCTCGAGCTGAAAGCGGCTCTCAGCCTGCTCCCACGTACTGCGTCCGAAGTGGCTGTCGCTGATTATCTCGTCGAAGCACTTCCCGAGCGGACCGCGCCCCTCCTTGTCGCCGACTACGGCGGCATGGCTCTCGATGCGCACGGGGGCGCCGAGCCGAAACGCTCCCCGCGAAAGAAATTCTGACATAAAAAACGCCTCCGTTCGGGATTAGTATTTCCCGAGCGGAGGGTATTATACATATCTGAGCCATTAGCCGTTCAGATAAGAGTTAAAGTCTAAAGGCTGTTCATCAAGCTCCTGGAATGCGGTCAGCGAGAGCAGAACGTGTATCAGCACAAAGGCAAGAATGGATATACAGCTGAAAATCCAGCCGTAGTGCTTTGCGGGCTTGTTGTTCTCGCGGATATAGGAGACTGCGGTCTTTCTCTTGATGATGAACACGGCAACTCCCGCGATGAACATGACGATGAGCACTCCCCAGTCGAGAATTTCCGCCGCAGTTTCGGGCAGCCTGTTCGAGATGAACACCATGAGGTCGCCGAAGAGGAAGTTGTTGATGATGTGGAGGGCGATAGACCAGCCAAGCCCGAACTCCATAGCCGCATAGCCGAACACAACTCCGACATATACCGCGAAAACGGACTGAGTAGGGTTAGCGTGCATGATGCCGAAGAGTATCGCTGATGAGAGTATCGAGCAGAATTTGCCGCAGCCTGCTCTCTCGAAGGTGTGCATGACGAATCCGCGGTAGACAATCTCCTCGATTATCGGACCGATAATGCTCGCATAGATGAACATTGATATCGTCTGGCTTCCCGCCTGAGAGGTCTCTATCGCCTGCTGCAGCGAGAGCCCGACCTGATTGAGCAGCCACTCTACGCCCTCGTCCATGAAGGTGACAACGAGCTGACAGCACATGAGTATGCACACGAGCATGAGCAGCTTGGAGGGAGACATTTTCCTGTGCGGAGCAAATATCTTCTTTACGGGCAGAGCCTTGATGAAGAAGAGCATGAGAAACAGTACGCCGATAATGCCGCCGATTATCAGCGGCGTAGCATATTCGAGCAGAGCCTCGCTGTATTTGTTGACGAGCTCGTTATACTTTTCCTTGTCTCCGCGCGCTATCACCGCATAGTAGATGAAGTGCCCGAACATATCGGCTATGTAGGTACCATAGAATATGCAGACGTATATCAGCAGACCCGCGCCCATGTACTCGACCTTGCCCTTGAACGCCTTGCGCTCGGCGACCTCGGGGGAGAGAGCCCTCGGCGGAGGAGCTGATGTGCTTGTATTGACTTGTGTATTGTTATCCATAGTGCTATCCTTTCAAAAAATATAATAATATCATAGCATACCCGCACGGATTTGTCAATACAAATGACAATGTGCAGAGGGGGCTCCCCTTAGACTGCTCCCCTTAGCGGAAAAAGCGGGCTACCGAGCCGTAAAGTAACGGCTCATA
>SAMEA3663299__coassemble_208_pt1 | contig 32972 bp, 29 predicted proteins | sample SAMEA3663299__metabat2_low_PE_032 | metagenome-assembled genome bin SAMEA3663299 (sample SAMEA3663299) | pig gut metagenome | biome: pig gut; feature: pig-associated habitat; material: faeces | place: China | collected 2013
TAGGAACGGCAAAATTTTTTGCACTTCTATTGCTTCTTTATCACACATAAGCAAATGCGCAAGCAAGCAAGCAAGCAAGCAAGCAAGCAAGCATAACTGCGCCCTTTTCACAATTTCATACGATTATAGAAGCGTACTCTATGGGATAACTATGTCCCGTGGGGTGCGCTTTTGTTGTATTTATAAAGGAGGAAGAATATGAAAAGCAAACTGAAACGGCTGACAGCGAGTACGTTATCGTCCTTGCCGAGCGATGCATAGTATTCGGGATTGATCGTCTGATACTTGCCCTTTTCGCCCTTACCGCCGTTTTCCTTTGCGGCTTCTGTATGGGCGATCTTGCCGATAGAAGCGTACATCACATCATTCAGGGCAGGAACATCAGCTTTAGAAACAGTAATGCCGACCTTATCCTCACCCTTAGTAGCAGCGGAATATGCCACGCCTGCGGCAGTCAATGCGGACATGACCTCGACCGCCTGAATTTCCGTCATAGTCTCCACATGACGATCATTTCTCGGCAACTCCTTGTAATAATCGGGGTTGACCTTGAAACCGCCGTCATCGGTGAGGACTGCATCGCCATTCTCGATCATAGCTGAGAGCCAGCTATCCACCTGGACTTCATCGGCACTGTCAAGCAGTTCAAGCTGTTTCTTCATTTTTGCAAGCTCATCAGCCGCAGAAGCACGGACTTCCTCAGAAACGAAAGGATTGTCTGCAAGGCTTTCCATAGACTTGATACCCTCTGCAAGCTCTGCCTTTGCCTTGTCAATATCCTCTTTGCTGCCGTTGTTGATGATACCGTCAATCATGTTGTAATCATCTTCCATCTGCATTTCTGCATTGGCAAGCGGCTGGATACCAAGCTGGTCGGCAAGTTCAGCAACCTTTGACCTGTCGAGCGTTTCAACTTCCTGTGCCGCCTGCACAGCACCCTCAGCAAGAGAAGGCATATCCATTGTGCCGTTCTGCACCATTTCACCGAGCTTTTCTCCAGTGAGAACCATAGAAGCATCGAGCTGGTCATTGGTCTGCTCCTCGTAGTGCGCTTCGGGACGGGCGAGCTTCATGATCTTGCTTTCCAGTGCGCCGATACGCTCATTCACGCCCTTGAGCTGTTCACCAAGTTTGAGCTTGTCAACGGCACTTGTTTCAGGAGCGTTATAAGTGTCAAGAATATCCTGTCTTTTCGCTTCAAGCGTTGCTTTCTTGTCGCTCAGGCAGTCCACGGTCGAGCTGTTCAGCCTTGAAATGATATGTCAGAACCTCGTTGTAGAGGGAACTGATGAAATATCTGCGAAAATCCTTGATATTATCGACCTTTGCCATATTCTCAAGGACATTCTCTACCATGTAGATATTGGCTTTGAGCATCTTTGACTGAATAACTGCTCTGGGGAATGCCTGACCTCTGAGTGTGGTATATGGCAGAGGGGAACATATTTCGTCAACGATAAAGCCGACAATTTCATCAGCTTCTGCATAACCGTCCCGACCGTCCTGACAGAGCCAGTCACCAAGATGCCAGTAGTCGAGATTATCTCTGACAACTTCTGTGAAATACTCTACTTCTTCTGCGTTATATCCGTCAGTCACTCTCTCAGCAGATTTTTCAACACTCGGAATGTTGAAAGTTGGCTTTGCCACCGCAGGAATGATAGAGGATTTATCACACAGTAATTGATTTTTCTGTTTTGTATTGTTGTTATTATATTGTCCCTGATTTTCAGACAGCGGAGTTTCAGCAGGCGGAGTGTCCAGATACGGGTTTTCCACCTTCTGTTTTTCAGCCGATGAAGAAACAACGGCTTTCGCCTTGCCGCCCTCACGGATCGTAATACCATACATTTACAGAAATATCAAGGGGCGCGGAGGTCTTTTCCGCTTTGGACAGCTTCGCCGCGAACTCGGCGGCGCGGACACCGCGCTTATACCATACATTTACAGAAATATCAAGGGGCGCGGAAGCCTTTTCCGCTTTGGACAGCTTCGCCTCTCGGGGCTCAAAGCTCCGCCAGCTTCGCAAAGCTCCCCTTCAATGCTGGATATATCTCGCGGTAAAGCTGATAATACCGCTCGTATTCGGGCACGTTAGCCGCGTTCGGAGCCTGTACCTTGTCCGTGCGCACTATCGCTCCGCACGCCTCCTGCACACTGCCGTAAAGTCCCGCTCCGACACTCGCGAGGATAGCCGCTCCGAGTGCAGGCCCCTCCTTCGATGCCGCCGTCTTGACCTCGCAGTTGTACAGGTCCGCAAGCATACTCCTCCACAGCGGCGACGAGCCTCCGCCTCCGCAAGCCATCATATCGCTCACGCTCACGTTCATCTCGCGGAAGACCTCCACGCAGTCACGGAGCGAATAGCTAACGCCCTCCATTACCGCACGAAGCATATCCCTGCGCGTGTGTATAGCCGAAAGTCCGAAGAATACGCCCCTCGCGTCGGGGTCGAGGTGAGGCGTGCGCTCGCCCATGAGATAGGGCAGGTACAGCAGTCTGTTCGCGCCGACGGGTACCGCCTCAGCCGCCTTGTCCATGAGGTAGTACTCGTCCACGCCCATGAGACGCGCTGTCTCCTTCTCCGTCATGCAGAAGTTGTCGCGGAACCACTTCAGCGACAAGCCCGCTCCCTGCGTTACGCCCATTACGTGCCATGCGTTCGGCACCGCAGCACAGCAGGTATGCACCCTGCCCTGCTTGTCTATGGATATCTCGGAGGTGTGCGCGAATACGACTCCCGAGGTGCCTATCGTCGTGAACGCCTTGCCGTCCTCGACGACTCCCGTGCCGACCGCCGCCGCCGCGTTGTCGCCCGCTCCGCCGACTACGACCGTGCCCTCGCACAAGCCGAGCTCGTCCGCCATTGACTTCGTCAGCGTGCCCGTCACCTCGCATGACTCGTACACCTTTCCGAGCCACGCCTTGTCTATCCCGAACGCGGCGAGAAGCTCGTCCGACCACTGCCGCTTCGGCACGTCAAGAAGCTGCATTCCCGAGGCGTCGCTGACCTCCGTCGCGTACTCGCCCGTGAGTATCAGCCGCAGATAGTCCTTCGGGAGAAGTATGTGCGCCACGCGGCTGTATATCTCGGGTTCGTTGTTCTTCACCCACAGTATCTTCGCCGCCGTCCAGCCCGTCAATGCGGGATTTGCCGTTATCTCCACGAGCTTGTCCCTGCCGACAAGGGCGTTCATCTGCCCGACCTCCGCCGCCGTGCGCTGGTCGCACCATATTATGCTCCTGCGCAGGACGTTGTTGTCGCGGTCGAGCATGACAAGTCCGTGCATCTGTCCCGATATGCCTATGCCCTTTACATCGTGCCTGTCCACGCCGCTCTTTGCCATGACCGCCTTTATCGTGTCCTTCATCGCGTTCGCCCAGTCCGCGGGCTCCTGCTCCGCATAGCCGTTCTTCGGCTGGTACATCGGGTATTCTATCGTCGCGGAGGCTATCACCGCTCCCGCCTCGTCAAACAGGACTGTCTTCGTTCCGCTCGTACCGCAGTCCACGCCTATTACATATGACATCGTTTGCACCTCCATATATTTTTCATTCGTTTTTTGAATGTCGCTTTAACGCATATCTGACAACGTCCTGCTCGCTGCTGAAGGTCTGCTGCACCGTTACCTGCCCTCTTTCTCCGTAGCCGTAAAAGAACTTGCTGCCGTCCTTCCATATCATCGTGCCTTCATGGTCGCGGTGATAGCCTATCAGAATGCTCCCGTGCGGATAGACTTTGTGTTTCCAGTGCTTTTCGAGTTCATCCAGCGTTTTCACCCTCTCCCACGCAGGCGCAGGCGGAGCTTTTATCTTTATTTTAGGTCTGAGCTTGGGCTTTCTCTTTGGTGACATCGTGATACCTCCGACAGGTGAATTACTGAAAAACGCCCGAAGCTCCGCCCGAAGGCAGAGTCCGAACGTCGCTTTCAGATATGGTATGAGTGTGATATGTCAGCGCTTACAAGCTGAACATGATATTGTTCATGATGGATTCGAGCATTTCCTGACGTCCGCTGCCGAGCGAATCGGTCACCTCGCCCTTCTCAAGCGCGTACTTCTCCAGCTCCGCAAAGCCGACCTTGCCGTCAATAATATCCTTGCCTATGCCCGTATTCCACGATGCATAGCGGTCTGCCACAAACTTGTCTATGCGTCCGTCGTCTATCATCTTCTGCGCGATGCGGAGTCCCAGCGCAAAGGTGTCCATGCCAGCAATGTAGCTGTGGAAAATGTCCTCGGGCGTGAAACTGCCGCGGCGTGCCTTCGAGTCAAAGTTGAGTCCGCCGTTAGTAAAGCCGCCTGCCTTCAGCACCTCGTACATACACAGCGCCGCCTCGTACACGTTCGTCGGGAACTGGTCTGTGTCCCAGCCGAGAAGCGTATCGCCCTGATTTGCGTCTATCGAGCCGAAAAATCCGTTGTCGCGCGCCACGCGGAGCTCGTGCTGGAAGGTGTGCATAGCCAGCGTCGCGTGGTTTGCCTCGATGTTCATCTTGAAGTCCTTGTCAAGTCCGTACTTGCGCAGGAAGCCCAGCACCGTCGCTGTGTCGAAGTCGTACTGGTGCTTCGTCGGCTCCTTCGGCTTGGGCTCGATGTAAAAGTCGCCCGTGAAGCCTATCGAGCGTCCGTACTCCACTGCCATGCGCATGAGGCGTGCCATGTTGTCCAGCTCCAGCCCCATGTTCGTGTTCAGCAGGGTCTCGTAGCCCTCGCGTCCGCCCCAGAATACGTAGCCGTTTCCGCCCAGCTTCACCGTCGCCTCTATCGCCTTCTTTATCTGTGCGGCGGCATATGCGAATACGTCGGCGGAGGGTGAGGTGCCCGCACCGTGCATATACCTCGGGTGGTCAAAGCACTTCGCTGTGCCCCACAGACACTTTATGCCCGTCTCTGCCTGCTTTGCCTTGATGTAGTCCGTTACCTCGTCGAGCTTTGCGTTCGTCTCGGCGAGTGTGCCGAACTCGGGTGAGAGGTCGCGGTCGTGGAAGCAGAAGAACTCTATCGACAGCTTGTCCATTATCTCGAATTCCGCGCCATCGGCTCGGACTCGCCCCACGTCTTGTCGGCTGTGCCTACGCCGAACATATCTGTGCCGTCGCCGCCCATGGTGTGCCACCACGAGAGCGCAAAGCGGAGCTGCTCGCGCATCGTCCTGCCGCCGATGACCTCATCGGGGTCGAAGTACTTGAACGCCAGAGGGTTCGTCGACGTCTTTCCCTCGTACCTTATCTTGCCTATGCCTTTGAAGAATTCGCCCATGTTGATACACTCCTTTTTCCGCATAGTACAACAGGGGCATTATGCCCCTGTATTCTGCGGTATTTTTTATTGCAGGGGACGTTGTCCCGCAAACAATTCTTTAAATGTACGATAAGTCAAAGACTCATAAATCACGTATTGAGCAAGTCTATGGACAGCGAGCGCGACTCGGTGTCGTAGTAGTCCTCGAGCTCTGCTACGTAGTAACGGAAGCATACCTTGCCGTTGAACGTGAGCACGTCGCCCGACTCCGATACGCCGAGCTGTGCGAGCTGTGCGTCGCTGAGGTCCTTCAGCTTCACGCTGTTGTTGGACGATACCTTCCACAGCGGACTGCCCCACCTGTCGTTGTGGAGGTGGTCGTAGAGGTCAAAGCCGTCTGCGCTGAGGTCGCTGAAGTATACCGTCTCTCCCCTGTTCTTGCCTGCGTCGAGCAGTATCTCGTCAGTCGGGTCGAGCACCGAGTACCTTCCCGCCTTGTCCTTGCCTATGCCAAAGTATTTCAGCTGGTCGTCGGTGAGGTCGTCGAGCTTTATCGCGTCGACATCCCTCGCGGTCAAGCCTACTTCAAGCAGCTCGTAGACGTTGACGTCGCTTATCTCGAGCGTGGTATCGTATCTGTAGCCGAGCGATGCCATTTCCGCACGCGTAACGTGTACCGCGATGTCGTCGGATATGGAGTTGAGCTCGCCCGTTATCTGCTGACGGGTCTGCGTCGACCACGAAAGCTCTATGTTCTCGCACTTGGGGCGCACCTGATATACCACGCGCTCCATGTTCTTGAGCGTGAAGGTCACGAAGGGGTAGGTCACGTCGGCGTAGTTGGGCTCGATATAAATGGCTGTGCTGCCGTTCGAGCTGTCGTCTGTGTTGACTATCCTGTAGCGGTAGAGCCCCGATGGAGATTCGCCGCTCTTGTAGGTCTCCTGCTTGGCGTTGGTCACAAAGAAGGAAGTGAACAGGAAGTAGCCGAGTGCTCCGAAAATGTAGAGCAGGAGGACTACCGTGCCTATCGCCGTCTTGGCGCCCTCGCCCGCTCCCGAGAGGAGAAGTATCACTACTCCGACCGCTATGACGGGTATGAGTATCTCCTTGTGGTCGAAGTACATCAGCACCACCGGCAGCATCGCAGGCAGTATGATGAAGCTGCATATCCGCGTGACTATCTGCTTGCGCGTGTACAGCATAAGCACAAGCGCTATCACCGACACCGCCGACACTATCATCGCCACTGAGCCGCGCTGTTCAACGTGTATGTTGTAGTATATCGAGTAGTAACACAGATAGCAGACGCATACCGTGTAAAACGCCGCTATGACCGAGACCACCCGCTTGGTCCAGACATTATCAAAAAATGCTTTCATTTTGACCTCCGATTGAGATGCTAAAATTGTCCATATAGAGTTATTATATCACATCTGTTTTGAAAATGCAAGCGTGACAGCTAATCTTTTTTCTTGAAAATTCGGCTCACTATCGCCATGGCTCCAAGCGATACCAATAATCCCGTCAATGCGCCGCATGAATCTATCATAACGTCGCGGAGCTCGCAGGAGCGTCCCGCTACAAAGCGCTGGTGGAACTCGTCCGAGCAGGCGTACAGTATACATATCCCCCACGAGATAAGGCTCCCCGCCGTGAACAGCCTCCGCCTCCCGACTGCGCAGGACGTGCAGAAGCCGAGCGAGGCATAGGCGCTGAAATGCGCGCACTTGCGGACAATGTGGCTCACGAGGTCGTGGAGCTCCGCCTGCCGCTCGGGGGTGGACTCGGCGTAGCCCCTGACAAAGTGGCGGAGGACGAAGTCAGTGAAAAAGCCGCTCGTCTCCGAGGATTTGTCGGCGTTCTCGCACGACAGATAGAATATCGCCGCCATTACCGCGGCGGACAGTATGCAGAATATGACCCTCGCAGGCGTGAAAAATCGTTTCTTTTCCATGTTATCTTCCTTTCCTGTAACCGTTATATTATACCACAAGCCAGCTTTAAATGCAACTCCGCTCTTTTCAGATATATCGGCGAAGCCGATACCGACATCATTCTTTCTTCTCTATCCACTATTCACTCTTCATTTAGAAAAAGCCATAAGGAAGCCGCCTTCCTTATGGCTTTTTTGCTTATTTATTCTTCTTCCTTTTTGATGCCGAATATAGTCCTGAGTATGCCCGACAGAAAACGCGGGCTCTTGATGACGACTATCTTCACTATGTATCCCCCCTTCAATGGTATTACTCCATTATATTCACGGGAGGAAAATCCGTTACTATGACTGGATTATGAGGGCAAGTCCGCTCTCTATCTCCAGATAAGCCTGTCCGCCGATTATCTCGTTGCTGACGCCTATCGGGTACGACGCCTTCATCTCGTAGTTCTCAAGGGGGTACTTCACTCCCCTGAAGCTCTTTATTTTCACGGTCTCGGTCAGTGCGAACACAGATAAGTATCTGCAACCCCAGCGGTCTCTCTCGTCACAGTACATCGCCTCGCCCTCTTCTGCTCCCTGTATGCCGATAAACCCGTTTCCGAGAATTATGATATTTGCGCCGTGCTCGCGGGCATAGAGCATGGTCTGTATGTTCGCGAAGGCATGGTCGAAGCGCTCGCCGCCAAGTGCTCCGTAGAGGTATATCAGGTCGTATCCGCGCTCTATCGCTATCTTGACCGCCATAAGCGTGTCCGTGTCGTCCTTCTCGGGGACTGTCCGTATTATCTCGCAGTCCTTCGGGAGCTTTTTGGTGTAGGAATCAAAGTCGCCGACTATCATGTCAGGCTTGATTTTCAGCTTTTTCGCGTGCTTGTAGCCGCTGTCCGCACATATCACATAGCCGTGGTGGTTCGGGAACCAGTAATCCGCGATATTTCCCAGCTCTCCGCCTGCAAAAATATGGCACCTCTTCATTTCAGCTCCCACTCCTTCAGCTGTTTTGCCTCCTCGTACATGATGCAGTAGCTCTCGTGGCGTATCTTCGGTATCTTTCCCGCCGCTACAGCCTCCACGACCGCACAGCCCTTCTCGCAGGTATGCGAGCAGTCACGAAAACGGCAGTTGTCCGTAAATTCCGCAAATTCGCGGAAACAGCCCGCCAGCTCCTCCTTGCGGATAACGTCGTAGCGGTTCGTCTCGAACGTGGAAAATCCAGGAGTATCGGCAATGTAGCCGCCTCCCGTCAGCTTGTACAGCTCCGCGTGACGGGTCGTGTGCCTGCCGCGTCCGAGCTTTTTGCTTATCTCGCCCGTTGCGAGGTCGAGGCTCGGGTCGACGGCGTTGAGCAGGGTCGACTTGCCCGCGCCCGAGTTGCCCGTGAATGCGCTTATCTTGCCGCTGAGGAGCTCACGCACGCGCTGTACGGACTCCTCGTCGCTGTAGTCGACCTCCACCGTCTTTATGCCGATAGCGTCGTACACCTCGCGGACAGCTGTGCCGTCGCCGAGGTCGGTCTTGGTTATCACGACCACAGGCTCGATGCCCTTGTACTCCGCGATAGCTATGAACTTGTCGAGGATAAGGAAATTCGGGGCGGGACTTACCGTCGACACCACGAACAGTATCTGGTCAAGGTTTGCAAGGGGCGGTCTTATGATGAAGTTCCTGCGCTCGCCTATCTCAGTGATGACGCCGCCGCTGACAGTCACGCTGTCGCCCACCGCAGGACTTATCCCTCTTGCGCGGAATACTCCCCGCGCCTTGCACTCATATATACCATCAGGGGACTCTACTGTGTAGAGTCCCCCTAAGCATTTCACTATTATTCCGCTTGTCTCAGCGTTTACCATGTTTCGCCGCCTTGGTCGCCGCCGCCTTGGTCGCCGCCGCCTTGCTCGCCGCCGCCCTGCTCGGGACCTGTGCAGACCCATACTTCTATGGTCGAGCCCTTTTCAAGCTCTGTTCCAACGTCGTAGTTCTGCCTCATAATAGCGTTAGTGTTGTATCCGTTTTTGGGTTCTTCTTTGATCACAACAATATTAAACGAACCGCCGTATATGCTCTTTGCATAGTCTATATCGACATTGATGAGATTCGGTACAGAAACTGTATCGGGCTCCTCGGGCTGTGTTGTCTCCTCCTGATGATAGCCGTCTATCTGGCGGAGCGCCGCGTCGATGTCGCCGCCCGACTTGGTGGTTATCGTGCTGTCTGCGAAGTTGAACGTATACGTACCGATAGAGGCGCGCTTGTTGTTGTTGAGGTTCATGAGCAGAACGTTTACTGTTGCGTTCTCGCCCGAGCCCTTGACGTCCTGAGTGATGCTCGTCTCCTCGGGAACGTAGAACGAACGTGTATCAACGCTGTCACGGCTTCCGTCGTCGTTGACTATCATGAAGCTGATAACGAATCTGCCGTCTGCGTCAGAGGGGAAGTCTACCGTGAACGGTATTACGCCGTCAGGATTGGTTCCGTCAGAGAACTCGAATATTATCTCTGTTCCCGTCTCGACCTTCTCGCCCTTCTTTATGCTCTGCTTAACGACGGTGTTCTCCTTCTCGTAGGAGGCAACGCCCTTTGTTGTTACCTTGAGTCCCTTGTACTCGGCAAGCATCTTCGCGTCGTCGATGGACTTTCCTACCCAGTCGTCAACGCTTACCTGTCCTGCCTCCTCGCCCATGCTGACGTAGAGGATTACAGTCGAGCCTGCGTGTACCTCCTCGCCTGCCTCAGGCTCGGTCTTGATGACGTAGCCCTTCTTCTCGGTGCTCGACGAGTTTCGTATATCGCACTTGAGACCCTTCTGTGTGAGCATATCCTTGGCAAGCTCGGCGTTCATCTTAGTAACCTTGGGTACCTCGACGGTCTCCATGCCCTTGCTTATCTTTACCTTCAGGACTGCGCCCTTCTTGAACTCGACGCCCTCTGAGGGGTCCTGCTCGATGATTATTCCGGGCTCGGCGTCAGCGTAGACCTGTCCGTCGTCCTTGAACTGTATGTTGTTGCCGTACTTTGCTACGGCGTCGTTGAAGTCCATACCGATAACGGAGGGCATCTTCCAGTCGTTCTTCTGTGATGTGTCCTTCAGCATATCAGTGAAGAGCAGGGAGATGATGATAACGCCCACGATGATGACTACTACGACTACTGCCGTGAGTACGGGGATTATCAGCGATGAACGCTCGGGCTCGTCCTCCTCGTCCTCCTCATCCTCGTAGTAATCGTCGTTGTTGTATACGCCGCCGTAGGGCTGCTGCTGCGGGGGATATGCCTGCTGTCCGCCGTAGGGTGCCGCTGCGCCTGCGGGTGCTCCCGCATATACGGGCTGCTGTACAGGCTGCTCGGACTGTCCCTGTGCTATGGGAGCGTTGTCGTGCGATACGGACTGCGGTGTATTGAAGAAGCGGGTGTTCTCGTTGTCGTCCGCGCCCTCCTCGACGTAGTAGCCGAAGGTGGTCGTCGGGTCAGCCTTGAACTTCTCTATATCCGCTATCATGTCGGCTGTGGACTGGTATCTGTCCTCGGGAGCCTTCTCCATTGCCTTGAGGACTATCTCCTCGAGTCCGTCGGGTATCTCGGGATTGATAGCTCTCGGGCGCTCGGGGATATCGTGCATATGCATAACTGCGATAGCTACGGGGTTATCGCTGTCGAAGGGCTTTCTGCCCGTGAGCATCTCGTACATCATCGCTCCCACGGAGTAGATGTCGCTCTTGGCGTCGGTAACGCCGCCGCTCGCCTGCTCGGGGCTGATGTAGTGCACGCTTCCGATAGCCTGGTCGGTCGCGGTCTTGCCCTCCTCACGCGAGAACTTCGCGATGCCGAAGTCCATGACCTTGATTGTGCCGTCGCTGAACATCATGATGTTCTGCGGCTTGATATCGCGGTGTACGATGCCCTTGTCGTGGGCGTGCTGGAGTGCGCGGAGTATCTGTATCACGAAGTGAACTGTGTCCTTCCACGTGAGTATCTTCTCCTCCTCGATGTACTCCTTGAGCGTGATGCCGTCGATGTACTCCATGACGATGTACTGGAGCTTGTCCGAGAAGCCCATATCGTATATCTTTACGATGTTGGGGTGCGAGAGGACTGCTACAGCCTTGGATTCGTTCCTGAAGCGTCTGAGGAACTCCTCGTTCTCGGCGTACTCCTTCTTGAGTATCTTGATAGCGACAGACTTGTTGTCGATAACGTCGATTCCCTTGTAGACCTCAGCCATTCCGCCGACGCCTATGAGCTCGGTTATCTCATATCTGCCTTCCAGCTTCTTGCCAATGTACTTATCCATGGTCTTATCCTTCCTTCAGATCTGTTGTTCTATATGGCATTACATCAAAAACGTGAAAAGCGGGACTCAGTCCCATACGATAGCGACCGTGACGTTGTCGCGTCCGCCCTTGCCGTTTGCAAGCTCTATCAATCCGTCCGCCATGCCGTCGAGCTCGCTCTCCGAAATGACGCCGTATATCTCCTCGTCCGTGCAGTAGCCCGACAGTCCGTCGGAGCACAGCAGGAGGTGTATCTTGTCCTTGTAATCAAGTGTGAAGGTATCGGTCAGCACCGTCTTTTCCACGCCTACCGCACGCACGAGCATATGCCTCTGCGGGTGGTCGACCATTTCCTCCTCCGTTATCTTGCCCTGCTCAAACAGCAGGGCGGGGACGTTGTGGTCGGTGGTTATGCGGTGTATCCCTGTATCGGTTATAAGGTAGGCTCTGCTGTCGCCGACGTTGGCGATGAACGCCTTGTCAGCGGTCACGAACGCCGCTACGCAGGTCGTGCCCATGCCGAAGTTCTTGAAATCGAGCCTTGCCTTGGTGTATATCACGGAGTTTGCCGCAGATACCGCCGATATCATCAGCTTGCGGATACCGTCGGCGTCGAGGCTCTCGCTGTAGCCGTCGGAAAAGCGCTGGTAGAACTCGTCTATCGCTATCTGGCTGGCTTCTCTTCCCGCACGCTCGCCGCCCATGCCGTCGCACACGACAGCAAGTACGTTGTGTCCGAAGTATTCGCATCTGACCGCATCCTGATTTTCTTCACGCCTCAGACCAATGTCTGAACCGTATTTGAATCTCACGCATCCGCACCTCCGTTCTCTGCTTCTCTCTTTGCGGCGTCACGCCTGAGCTGACCGCACGCCGCCTCTATATCGCTACCGAGAGTGCGTCTCACGGTCGCGTTGATACCGCGCTTGCCAAGGCGCTTCGCGAAGTCCGCGACGGCGCTCGAGGCGGTATGGTAATCTCTCTCTTTTACCCGATTCACGGGGATCAGGTTCACATGGCAGTTGATGCCCCTCAGCAGGTCGGAGAGCCTGTCCGCGTCCTTATCCGAGGAGTTGACCCCGCTGATGACCGCGTACTCAAAGGTTATCCGACGCCCCGTCCTGTCGATGTAGTGTCGGCAGGCTTTGAGGAGCTCCTGTATATTATATGCCCTGTTGACCGGCATTATTTCACTTCTTGATTCGTTGTCCGCGGCGTGGAGCGATATGCACAGCGTCAGCTGGAGCTTCAGCTCCGCGAGGTCGTATATCCTCGGCACAAGTCCGCAGGTCGAAAGTGAAACATGGCGCAGGCTGAAATCATTGCCGTTGCCGTCCGAGAGTATCCGCAGGAACTTCACGACGTTGTCGTAGTTGTCGAGCGGCTCGCCTATGCCCATGAGCACGACGCCCGAGACCTTTACTCCCGAATTTTTCTCCGTCTCGTATATCTGCATGAGTATCTCCGACGGCTCGAGGCTCCGCACGAAGCCCGCTATCGCAGACGCGCAGAATCGGCAGCCCATTTTGCAGCCCACCTGCGTCGACACGCATATGCTGTGACCGTAGTTGTACTCCATAAGGACGGTCTCCACATAGTTCCCGTCAGAAAGCCTATATAGATATTTTACAGTATTATCTATAGAAGATTCAAGCCTTTTCTGCACAAATAGTCCATTTATACAAAAATATTCTTTGAGGTGTGCGCGTAATTGGACAGATAGGTCAGTCATTTTGTCAAAATCAAAAATTCTTTTAACATGAAGCCACCGATATACCTGCTTTGCGCGGAATTTTTTCTCTCCCTGCGCCTCAAGCAGCGCCTCCAGCTCGGGCAGCTCCAGACTTAATATATCCGTTTTCTCCAATCCACACACCTCCTTTTTCTCACACTCTCCGCCTGAATTTTGCCACGAAAAAGCCGTTCACCGAGCGGTACGGCAGCTCAGTCCTGCGGTCGGAAGCTATCCCCGTCTCGGGGAGCTCTGCGGACTCGAGCTCGGGGTGAGCGTGCAGAAGCCTCGCGCAGACCTTCTCGTTCTCCTCGCGGCGTATCGTGCAGGTCGAGTAGACCAGCTCTCCGCCGACCGCAAGATAGTTCAAGGCGTTGTCAGCAATATTGTACTGAATCTCAGGCAAGCCGTCAAACTCCGACAGCTTCTTGTACTTTATCTCGGGCTTGACGCTGATGACCGCAAGTCCCGAGCACGGCACGTCGCACAGTATCTTCGTGAACTGCGGCAGGCTCGGGTCGAACTTCCTCGCGTCGCCCGCAGACGCCCGTATATTCGCAAGTCCCAGCCGCTCGGCTCCGCCGAGTATCAGCTTCGCGCGCTTCTCGTGCAGGTCGAACGCGTACACCTCTCCCCGCCCGTTCATCATCTCCGCCATCGTGAAGGTCTTGCCTCCAGGAGCAGCGCAGATGTCCAAAACTCGGTCGTTTTCGGTCGGTGCGAGCGCCGAGCAGATGTACTGCGACGCCATGCTCTGCACGTGGAACCAGCCGCGCTCAAAGGCGTCCGTATGTATGAGGTCGCCCGCCACGAGCCAGCAGTCGGGGAGCTCCTCTATCCGCCGAATATTCGCGCTTCCGAGCTTCTCCGACAGCGAGCGCACGAACTCCTCCTCCGTGCACCTGAGGGGGTTCCTGCGGACGTAGGCGCCGTCCCTGTGCTTGCAGGTCAGGACGTCGAGCGCGTCGTTCTTCATCAGCTCGCGGACAAGCTCCTCGGGCGCCGAATACTCGATAGATGTGCGCTTTATCGCGTATTCGGGCAGCGTGAGCTGCTTGCCGCTGCGTATGAAATTGCGCAGTATCGCGTTCACCATGCCCGCGGCACTGCTCTTGCCGAACTGCTTCGCAAGGTTCACTGATTCGTTCACCGCGGCGTTGTCGGGGACGCTGTCCATGTACATTATCTGGTATATCCCGCACCGCAATATATTTACAATTTCGTCGTCGAGCTTGTTTATCGGGCGCGAGGACAGCCCCGAAATGATGTGGTCAAGGGTTATCCTCCGCTCGATGACTCCGTAATACAGCGCAGAGCACAGCTTCTTCCCTCTATCGTCGAGGTCGGAGGCGTCAAGCCCTGCGCTGAGCTGTATATTCGAGTAGCTGCCGCTGCGGAACGTCTTGCTCAGCAGCTTCACTGTAAGGTATCTCGGGTCGTTCATCGTCTCGTCCTCATGAGCAGGCGCAGGAGCTGCATTATCGACGACGCCAGTCCTGCAATGTAGGTCATGGCGGCGGCTGTCAGCACCTTGCGGGCGGGGCGGAGCTCCGAGTGCTCGAGTATGCTGTCGCCCTCGAGCGTCTTCATCGCGCGGTGGCTGGCGTTGAGCTCAACGGGGAGCGTCGCGAACTGAAAGAGTATCACTGCGCAGAACATCGCCAGTCCCACGTATGTCAGGAACGGCAGGAACGTGAAAACGCACCCCGCGATGAATACCCAGAACCACAGGTGCGAGCATATGCTCGTCACGGGGACAAGCTTGTTCTTCAGGATTATCGGCTTGTATGCCTCCGCGTACTGGCACGCGTGTCCGCACTCGTGCGCCGCAATGCCTATCGCTGCGACCGATGTGCTGTTGAATACGCCGTCGGACAGCCGCACTACATCGTCACGCGGGTCGTAGTGGTCGGTCAGCTTGCCGCTCACGCGCTCTACCCTCACGCTGTTCAGTCCGTTGAGGTCGAGGATGCGTCTCGCGACCTGCGCCGCTGTCAGCCCGCGCGAGCTGTGTACCTTGCTGTACCTGCTGTATGTGCTGCTCAGCATTATCTGCGCTATCAGCGGCACTATCAGCATACCGACAAGCAGCAGTATGTCGGTCAGGTGGTATGTCAGCACGTTGTATATTGTTCCGTTGTTCATCTCTTACCTCCGTCAGGTCAGGCGCTCTCCCTTTGTCAGCTTCTTGCCGCGGAGGAAGTCCTCCGTCTTCATGCGCTTCTTGCCCTCGGGCTGTACCTCGAGGAAGGTCACGCATTTTCCGTCGCCGCACTTCACGGTGAAGCGGTCGGTATCGACTATCGCGCCGTTCTCGGCATCAGGAGCAATATTGTCCGAAATTGCCGAGCGGTAGACCTTTATCCTCTTGCCCTCAAGCATCGCGAAGCCAGTCACGCCGCGGATAGTGTTGTGTACCTCAGCCGCCGTCTTCGAGAAGTCGAGCGCGCTCATCTCCTTGCGTATCATGGGCGAGTAGCAGGTCAGCGAATCGTCCTGCTTCTCGGGCGAGAGCGTGCCGCTCTCTATCGCCTTCACCGTATCCATGAGCACCTCGCCGCCCATCTCCGAGAGGCGGGCGTAGAGCTCCTCATACGTCTCGTTTTCGCCGATTTCCGTGCTCCGCTTGATGAGCATATCGCCCGTGTCGAGTCCCTCGCTCATCTGCATGGAGGTCACGCCTGTCTCGGTCTCGCCGTTGAGTATCACCCAGTTGATAGGTGCCGCTCCCCTGTACCTCGGCAGCAGCGACGCGTGTATGTTCACGCAGCCGTGATTCGGCAGCTCAAGCACCTCCTTCGGCAGTATCTGACCGTAGGCTGTGACCACTATCAGCTCGGGAGCAATATCGTGCAAAATCCGCAGGCTCTCCTCCGCGTCCTCGCCCTTCCTGAGCGAGAGCGGCTGGTACACGGGTATGCCGTACTCCTCCGCCGCCGCCTTCACGGGCGTGGGTATCATCTTGTAGCCCCTGCCCTTCGGCTTGTCGGGCTGAGTAAACACCGCCGCGACCTCGCAGCCTCCCTCAACGAGTGCGCGCAGGCACGGGACCGCAAAATCGGGAGTTCCCATGAATACTACCCTCATATTATTCCTCCTCGGGAACAAAAAATTCTTCTACAATTTCAGTAAATACGTGACCGTCGAGGTGGTCGTTCTCGTGGCAGACACACTGCGCTCCGAGGTCGGTAAAATCGCGCTCGAACCAGTTGCCGTCCCTGTCCTGTGCCTTCAGGTGAACGCTCTTCGGACGCGTAACATAGCCCCACACGTTCGGACACGACAGGCAGCCCTCCTGCACGCGCTGACTGCCCTCTCTCTGCGATACCTCGGGGTTGATGCACTCAAAGCTGCCCTCCTCGAGGTGCATGATGAAGATGCGTCTGCATATGCCGACCTGTGGTCCCGCAAGACCAAGTCCCTGCGCCTTGTCGAGCGTCTCGTGCATATCGTCGAGGAGTACCGCGAGCTTTTCGTCGAACTTCTCCACGGGTCTGCAAACCTTGTGGAGCACCTCGTCCTTGTCGGTAAGAATGTTTCTAAGTGCCATTTCTATCGTTCCTTTCTTTTCCGTATTTATACGCCGACGTCGCCGTTCATGTCGGCGTAGAGCCCTATGCTCCTCATCTCGGGGAGGCGTGCGCCCTCGGTCAGTATGCCGCTGATGAAGCCGCGTATCTCCGCCGTATTCCTGCATTTCATTATTATCCTGTAGCGGTATTTGCCGCCAAGCCTTCCGTATGACGCCTTCACCGGTCCGAGCACGCGGACTGGCGTTTTCGGCTGTAATTCGCGGAGTCTGACGTTCATCAGCGCGAGTACCGCGTCCGCTCCCTTTTTCGTGTCGGGCTCGGTCGCCCCCGCAAAGCAGAAGATGCACATATCGCATATCGGCGGGAATATCATCGCCCTGCGTATCGCTATCTCCTCCGTGTAGAAGCCCTTGTAGTCCTGCTCCGCCGCGAGGTTCATCACGTAGTGGTCGGGCATGAAGGTCTGCAATATCGCCCTGCCCGAGCGCTCGCCGCGCCCGCCTCTGCCGACGACCTGCGCTATCAGCGAGAACGTCCGCTCATAGCTGCGGAAGTCGCCGTTGTACAGCGCCTTGTCCACGGACATGACCCCCACGAGCGTCACGTTCGGGAAGTCAAGCCCCTTGCCTATCATCTGCGTGCCTATCATGATGTCGTACTCGCCGTCGCGGAAGGCGTTGAAGCCCTTCTCGTATGAATACCGCGAGAACGTCGTATCTGCGTCCATTCGCAGTATCCGCGCCGTCGGAAAGAGCTCATTCAGCTCCTCCTCGAGCTTCTGCGTGCCGAAGCCCATTCGCTTCAGCCGCTCCGAGCCGCACACGGGACACGTTTTCGGCTCGTCGCCCGCGTATCCGCAGTAGTGGCACATCAGCTTCCCGTTCTTCTTGTGGTAGGTCAGCGGCACCGAGCAGTTCGGGCAGTATATCGGCTGAAAACAGTCCACGCAGCTCGTTATCGTGTGGTAGCCGCGCCTGTTCAGCAGCAGTATGCTCTGCTCGCCGCGCTTGAGGTTCGCGTTGACCTCGCTCACAAGCTGTCGGCTGAATTCTGATGTGTTCCCCGCCTCGCGCTCCTCGTTCATGTCGACGATGCTCACCTCGGGCAGCGGGTTGCTGCTGTAGCGGCTTTTCAGCTCGAGCAGTCGGTACACGCCGCGCTCTGCGAGGTAGTAGCTCTCGATGCTCGGAGTCGCCGACGCAAGGAGCAGCACCGCGTTGTGGTACACGCACCTGCGCTTGGCGATGTCGTGCGCGAGATAGCGCGGCGAGCTGTCGGACTTGTACGAGCGCTCGCCCTCCTCGTCGATGACGATGAGCCCGATGTTGTCGAGCGGCGCAAATACGGCGCTCCGAGTGCCGACGACTATGTCCGCGTCCCCGCGCTTGATGCGCTTGTATTCGTCGAGGCGCTGACCGAGCGACAGTCCGCTGTGTATGACGGCTACCCTCTCCCCGAAAAGCGAGCGGAAACGCCGCAGCACCTGCGGGGTCAGCCCTATCTCGGGTATCAGCATGAGCACCTGCCGTCCGAGCGATGTCGTATCGTATATCAGCTTCTCAAAAACCGAGGTCTTTCCGCTCCCCGTGACGCCGTGGAGCAGAAAGACTGCGGGCTTGTTTTCATTTATCTGTGCGAGCACTGCGTCGTGCGCCGCCTGCTGCTCGTCCGAGAGGACGACCTCGCGCGGGTCGATGTGCTCGTCGGAGCCGTCCTCCACGCCGCGGAGGACCTCCATATCGTATTCCTCTGCCGCTCCCGATGCCGCGAGCCGCTTGATGACCGCGTCCGTGAAGCCGCACATATAGGCGACCTCCCTGACGGATGCCGCGCCGTACTCTGTGAGGAATTCCGCCGCCTTCTTCTGCTTCGGCGTGAGGTCGAAGCTCGTCGGGTCGGCGAGGTATTCGTCCGAGAGCCGCACCATTCTCACGGAGGCGTCTCCCACGTTCTGACGGAATGCGTTGTTCGATTCGAGCGCGCCTGCGTCAAGCAGCTCGTCGGGCAGGCGTCTGCCGTTGTCGACGATGTAGCTGTCGAGCAGCGCTGTCAGCTCCCTGTCGCCCTTCGCGCACCGCAGCACCTCGAGCAGCTCGTCCGCCTCGGGACTGAGCGAGCCGACGTCCGTGAAGTCGCGGACAAGGCGGAAGGTCTCCTTCGCCTTGACTCCCATTGCGGGCGGGAGCATCGTCCTCACCGCGTCAAAATATGTGCAGAAGGTCTGCTCGCGGAGCACCTCCGCAAGCTTCATCAGCTCGCCCGAGATAACGGGCTCGTCATCGACCTGCGCGACTATCGGCTTCAATGAGGATGCATTGCCCTCGCTGAGCCGCATAACTACGCCTATCCTGCGCCTGTTGCTCCTGCCGAACGGCACGAGCACGCGGCAGCCCTCGCTGAGCTTCATATGCTCGGGCACGGCGTAGCTGAACAGCATATCAAACGAGTACGCCGTCCCGCTGACAGCCGTTTCCGCGATAAGGGACATTATTCCTCGTCAGTGCTGACTATCTTGCACTTGCCGCTCGCAAGTTCCTCAACTGCGGTCTTTACAGGCTTCTCCTCGAGGGTCTCGCCGTTCTCGTAAAGCTCCTCGGATATCTCTCTTGCGCGCTTTGCTACTGCGATAACGAGAGAGTAGCAGCTCTCATTCTTCGATATTATCTGGTTTACTGCGGGTCTAAGCATTTTTTAACACCTCATCTATAAATTCGCTCATAAATTTCTTGTTCAGCTGCTCTGCGCGGACTACCGCGAAGAAGTCGCTGACCGCGTCCTCAAGAGCGTCGTTGACTATGATATAATCGTATTTCGGAGCGTATGTCAGCTCCTCGTGTGCGGCGGCAACGCGCTTGGCGATGACCTCCTCTGTCTCTGTGCCCCTCTTGTGGAGGCGGCGGCTGAGCTCCTGCACCGACGGCGGCGCGATGAACACGAGCAGCGCGTCGGGGCGCGACTCGCGCACCTTCATTGCTCCCTGCACCTCTATCTCGAGGATAACGTTTATCCCCTTCTCAAGGTAGGGGTCTACCTCGGAGAGAAGCGAGCCGTAGTAGTGGTCGCAGTAGCCCGCGTGCTCGAGAAATTCGCCGTTCGCTACCCTCGCCTCGAACTCTTCGTTCGTGATGTAGTAGTAATTCACGCCCTCGACCTCGCCCTCGCGCGGCTTGCGCGTTGTCGCCGAGACCGAGCAGCGGAAGCTCTCGTCCTTCAGTATCTCCGCCAGCATTGTGCCCTTTCCGCAGCCCGACGGCGCGGAGAACACGATTAGTCTGCCTTTATTCTTCATTTTCCGTATCACCTGTCCCGTTTATTCTTGCCGCAAGCGTCTCGGTTATCAGCGAGGACAGGATTATGTGTCCGCTGTCCATTACTATCACCGCTCGCGTCTTGCGTCCGTACGTCGCGTCGATAGCCCTGCCGTCGTCCTTAGCCTCCTGTATCAGGCGCTTTATCGGGGCGGAATCGGGACTGACTATCGTTACTATCCTCGCTGCGGATATCATGTTTCCGTAGCCGATGTTTATCAGTTTCATAGCTTACTCGATGTTCTGTATCTGCTCGCGTATCTTCTCTATCTCTGCCTTCATGTCTACCACGACCTTCGTGATATTGAGGTCCTGAGCCTTCGAGCCGATAGTGTTCACCTCGCGGTTCATCTCCTGTACGATGAAGTCGAGCTTGCGTCCGACTGCCTCCTCCGAGCCGAGCATATCTCTCAGCTGCGATACGTGGCTGCGCAGGCGCACCGTCTCCTCGTCAACAGCGACCTTTTCCGCGAAGATAGCCGCCTCTGTGAGTATGCGCTGCTGGTCGATGTCCTTGCTTTCGAGTATCTCCGTCAGCTTCTGGTAGAGCCTGCCGCGGTAGCTCTCGACGGTCTTGGGCGACTGCTCCTCGACCTTTGCCACCATTCCGAGTATGCCCTCCGCCTTTTCGAGCACGTCCGCGCGGAGTCTCGCTCCCTCGGTCTCGCGCATCTCGACGAACTTCGCGAGCGCCTCGCCTGCTACCTCGGATACGTCGTTCCACACCTGCTCCTCGTCGTCGGGAGCCTTCTGAATCGTGAAAATATCGGGCAGCTTGATGAGTTTGGAGAGCGTGAGGTCGTCCTCGACGTAGTCCTCGAGCTCGTCGTAATCATCGTACTTCTCGTTTATCTCCTCGCCGAACTCCTTCAGCACGCGGAGGTACTCCTCTGCAAGCCCCTTGTTGAGCGCGACTACCGTGTCTCTGCCCTCGATGTTGTTTATCGTGACATTGACCTCCACCTTGCCGCGCGAGATGCCGCTCTTCAGCATAGCCTTCAGCTTTTCGTCGATGTAGTTGTACGTGCGCGGGATACGCGAGGAATACTCGTAGTATCTGTGGTTGACCGAGCGTATCTCGACGAGAATGTCTCTGCCGCTCAGTATCTTCTGAGCTCTGCCGTAGCCTGTCATGCTTCTTATCACTGGTTTTTCGCCACCTTTTCGGTTAATTCGCGCATAATATGCCTCTGCAAGCATTACCTAAACTTTGTTATGGGCATACCTATGCTATTATATTATTATACCACATTGATTTTGAAAATGCAAGAGCAGGAACATATATTATTGAGAACTCCGCCATTTCATTTATCCTTGTAGGGGCTGCCTTTGGCAGTCCGTTTTTTTATGTGCGGACGCCCAAAGGGCGCCCCTACAGAATGTTGAAATCACGAAATATCCGTGTAGTGGCGCATTCCGTGCGCCCCTAAAATACAGTATTGGCGGGCGGCGAAATGCCGTCCCCGCAAGCGTCCGTGCAAAACAAAAAGGGTGCTCGGTGAGCACCCTTTTGTGTTTATGTTTTATTAGCCCTTTGCAGCCTCGAGCTTCTCGGAGGTTGTCGGGAAGTCAGAGAGCTTGAGGAGCTTAGCGTCTACCATCTGGATAGCGAGAGCGTCCTTAGCTGTGATACCGTCGCCGTTGTCAACAACGTCGCCGTTGAGCTTGCCCTGTGCCTTGAGCTCGAACTTATCCTTGTTAGCAACTGCCTGAAGGATAGCTGTAGCATCAGCAACTGTTACCTTACCGTCGCAGTTAGCATCGCCCCAGAGTGTCTCTGTCGATGTTGAGCCGGTAGTTGTAGCAGTAGATGTTGTGCTGGAGGATACAGGCTCGTCATCGTTGATAGGTGTTACATCAGGATAGAGGAGAGCCATTGTACCTGTTGTCATAAGAGCATCGCCCATATGCCAGAATCTGTGGAGCTTGTAGGTGTGACCGTCCATGAGGTCTTCCTTGGTCTTGCCAGCAGCCTTGTTCTTTTCGTAGATAGCCTTAGCGTCCTTATACATAGAATCCTTTGCATAAGACTCACGGATATCAGAGAATGTTACGCCGGGCTTGAGGGGTGAACCATCAGGCATCTTGCCGTCGAATCCATCAGGAATGAATACTTCCTGCTCGAATACACGGTAGAGTGAGCCGTTGTGATCCTCGTATGCGATACCGATATCGTCACGAGCTGTGTTCCACTGAGCGCTCATGAGCTTGTTAGCGAGACGGAGACCCTTAGCAGCAAGATCTGTGTTATCATCAGTCTGAGCAGCAGAAGCCTTTACATCGTTAGCAGCTGCGAAGTAGATGAGAGTGTTGCAGAGTGAGGATACGCATCCGATATCGCCCTGGCCGTAACCTGTGATCTCGCAGGTAAGACCGTCGTTAGCTGTAGCGCTGTAGGTCTTGTTCCATGTAGCAGGCTTACCGCTCCAGTCGAGGTTGGAGGGGATAGCGTATGCCATCTCGTTGCCTTCCTTGTCAACATAGTCGAACTTTGTGTTCTCGATGAACCAGCCGATCCATCTTGTGAGGAGAGTCTCGAGTGCCTCTTCAAGTGAAAGGCCGCCGAACTTCTCGCCCTTTGTGAGGTCGCCGTTCTTCTTTACATAGTAGTAAAGCTCTGCGAGACGCTGAGTTGACCATACCTGGTTACCGATCCAGTGGTTGGAACCGGGGTCAGCGTAAACAGGGTGCTCAACGTAGCACATATCGTAGAAGAGCGGATCGCTTGAATCGTACTTCTGGTACTGACCGCCCTTGGAGTTTGTACAACCGCCTGCGAAGGGGCCGTTCTTGGACTGGAGCCAGAGGTAGAACTCGATCTGTCTCTTGAAGGACTCCTTGTAGTCGTCAACAGCGTCGGAAGCCTTCATTGCCTTGCTCATTACGGGATCGTAAGCGAGAGCGTAAGCAGCGAGAGGATTCTGATAGAACTGATGTGAGTGCGAGCAGCCGATCTGGAATGCCCAGTCGTAGTTGCCGCTCGGATTGTTCTCAGCGTACCACGGGAATGTAGATCCGCCCCAAGCTGTATACCATGCCATGAGGAAGTGCTGAGACTTGATAGAGCTGTGTGAAGCTGTAGCCTCATCAGACTTAGCGTCGATGCTCTGGCAGCCGATAGCCTTGTAGTACTTATCGAACATGTCGTTACGGCACTGGTCACCCATCTTAGCAGCAAGGCCTGAGAGCTCGCCGCAGTCTAAGCCGTTCATGCTTGCGAAGTAGATAGCCTGGATAGCACGGTCCTCAGCGTCAGGAGCGTTTGTGAAGCTGTACTGAGGTGCGATCTGGCCTTCCTTCTGCCAGCCGTTTACAACAGCCTTGATACCTGTCATCTTGTAGTGAGGATCGCTTACTGCCATACCGTACTTGAGCTCTTCGATACAGCCCTGAGGAACTGTCTCGAAGCAGGACTCCTGCTCACCACGCTGGAATGTATTGATGAATGTGAACTTGCCGCTGCCGCCGCCGAACTGATACCAGTCCTCAACGTCTGCGAGCCAGTGCATGAGGTAATAACCGTTATCGCTGCCGTATGCAGACTTGAAGTCCTTGAAGATCGGGTTGTATGCGTCAACGCCGTTCTGCTTTGCGGGATATCCCGAAGGCTCGGGCTCTTCTGTTGTTGTATCAGCCTTTACCTTCTCGAGCTTCCAGAGTGAGCTGTAGTCGATCTTGCCCTTTTCGCCCTGATATGCATTCTCGGACCAGCCGGGGATGAGAGCCTCGAGAGTCTTCCAGCCCTTCTGGAGGTCGCCCTTGGAACCGCTGATAACGCCCTTATCAGCGAGTACATCGTGCATAGCAGTAACCCATGCCATGTAGGACATAGCCTCTGATGTTGTCTCGTGACCGTAGTCAGGAGCCTCAACGCAGAGAGTCTCTACTGCGTGGTAAGGGATACCGAAGGAACCCGAACCGTTATTGTTCTTGCTGAGGTAGCCGTTCTTCTCACCGTTTGTGATAACGTCGTCATAAAGAGACTCGAACATCTTAGCATATGACTCGTTAGCGCCGCCCTCAGTTGCATACTCGTTAGCAGCTGAAGCAAAGGTAGGAACGATAGCTGAAGCGGACATTGCAGCAGCAAGTACGCCGGCACAGAGTGCCTTGTTCTTTTTGCTTATCATTGTTTTTTAACCCCTCTCATAAAATATTGGTTTAAAAATGGATAAAAAGCCTTTCCCATCCTCTCAGGACGGGAACGTATACGAAAATACTTCGTACACTGTGCGCCGCTTCACGAAGCGTACACACAATTCTCAAACTATTTTCATAATAATTATATTCTGTTTTGCAGACGGTGTCAACAGTTTGACTTGTTTTCACATTTTGCCTCCCGTTTTTTTGTTGCAATGCACACATACCCCGAGCCTTTTTTGTACATTTTGCCTACCTGTCCAAAACAGCAAAATCAGCATATATTAATCAATAATTAATAAAACAATTATTTTTATTATCTGCCGTATATACTGGATTCTACGCCGTATCTCCCACCCCGTCATGTGCGCTGACACGCCGTTTATTTAACGGTTTATTCATAAATTATTCACACGCTTTACACACTGTTCTGTAATAATAAGCAGGTATGATGTGACAGTATACCCTGACGATGTCAGGGTGACCTTATACTATTATTATAGAAAGGAGCTTCTCATGATAACTATTGAAAACCTGACCAAGTATTACGGCACCAACCGCGCCGTGAACAATATCAGCTTTACGATAAATGATAATGAGATACTCGGATTCCTCGGACCCAACGGTGCGGGAAAATCCACTACCATGAATATGATCGCAGGCTACCTGCCCATGTCTGCGGGCAAGGTCACTATCTTCGGCAGCGACATCTCCAAGGAGCCCGTCGCCGCTAAAAAGAACATCGGCTATCTCCCCGAAATACCGCCCGTTTACCCCGATATGCGTGTCAGGGAGTACCTCTCCTTCTGCGCGGGACTCAAACGCATCCGCTCCTCCGAGCGCAGGGACGAGATAGCGCGCGTGACAAAGCTCCTCAAGATAGAGGACGTTCAGGACAAGCTCATCAAGAACCTCTCCAAGGGCTATAAACAGCGCGTCGGCTTCGCGCAGGCTCTCCTCGGCAACCCCAAGTTCCTCATCCTCGACGAGCCTACTGTCGGTCTCGACCCCAATCAGGTCATCGAGGTAAGGAACATCATCAAGGACTTGAAAAAGGAGCACTCCGTCATTTTCAGCTCGCATATCCTCTCCGAGGTGAGCGCTGTGTGCGACAGGGTCGTTATCATCAATAAGGGCGACATCAAGGCTATCGACACTATCGAGAACCTCGAGAAAAAGCTCGGCGGAAGCCTCACCCTCCACATCAAGGTCAAGGGCGACCGCACCAAGGCGTCCAACATCATCGAGCTCACCGACGGCGTGCAGGAGATAACTGCCATCGACGCTGAGGGCAACGACTTCTTCGCTTTCGCGGTCAAGCTCAAAGAGGGCGCGGGCGACGATACCAAGAACGCCATTATGGCCGAGCTGATAAAGCGCGGCATACAGATATCCGAGATATACACCGAAAAGCCCGACCTCGAGGCGGTATTCGTCGACATGATAAACAAGGCTTCGACCAAGAACGGTCTGCTCGACCTGCTCGACGAGATAAAGTCCGAGGCAAAGAACGGCTCCGAGGCTGAGGACGAGCCCGAAGAGTCCGATGAGGACGAGGAAAAGGAGGACGCAGAGTAATGTTTTCTATTTATAAAAAGGAGCTCCAGTCCTTCTTCTATACGCCATTCGCGTATGTCATCACGGCACTGTTCATGTTCCTGTTCACCTATATGTTCAACTCGGCGCTCGGCGACCTCGAACGCCCGATACTCCAGTTCACATTCCCCGACATCTTCTATAATGTCATTTTCTTCTTCATATTCCTCATCCCCATTCTCACGATGAGGACGTTCGCCGACGAGCGCCGCTTCGGCACTGAAGTCCTGCTCATGACCTCGCCCGTCAGCGTGATACAGATAATCATCGGCAAGTACCTCGCTAACCTCACGGTCTTCCTCTTCATGATGGCAGGCTCGGCGTTCTTCCCGATTTTCACTCACCTCCACGGCACCCTCATCATGAATCAGCTCATCTGCGCGTATATCGGCTTCTTCGCTTGGGGCGCCATGTTCATCGCCATAGGTATGCTCATCTCGAGCTTCACCGAGAACTCCATCATCGCCGCAGTCATCGGCGAGATAGTCATGTGGATATTCATGTTCATCGACGACTTCTCCCGCACAGACTTCATCATGCAGTTCCCGAAGCTCCAGTCCGTACTCTACGCATTTGCCGCTCAGCCGAGGTTCGCTTACTTCTCGCAGGGCTTCATCAGGCTCTCCGACCTCGTATTCTTTGCCTCCGCGATAATCGTCTGCCTCTCGTGGAACTTCATCGCTATCGAGAGACGCCGCTGGAAAAGGGGGTAAGCTGAAATGGAAAAGAAAAGATTCGATTTTTCGGGCGCGTTCGCTATCGTGCTTGCGATACTCATACTGCTGATATTCATTCCTATTAATATGATCTTCGCCTACAAGGACAAGGTCTTCGATATGACGCCCTCGGGTCAGTATTCACTCAACCCGATTACAAAACAGCTACTCGATGACACCTCGGACAAGCATATCGACGTCTACTTCCTCTCCCACCTCAACGACCTGCAAGAGGTGCCCAAGTACCTGCCGCTCTACCACACGCTGACCGAGCTCGAGAAGCGCGACAATATCACGCTCACCTGCTTCGACCCCAATAAGGACGTCGAGCTCGCAAACAGCCTCGACCCGACAGGTACTCTCAGCGTCAATCCCGCCGATATCTTCATCAAGTGCGGAGACGTTACCAAGAAGGTGTCCTTCATTCGTTGCTTCCCGACCGACTCCAACGATATCCTCATGTATGAGGGCGAGGAGCTCATCGCGGGCGCTATCTACCTCTGCACCAGCGGAAGCCTCCCGACAGTGTACTTCCTCTCGGGCTACGGAAGCAAGACCATTGACGACTACTCCGACTACATGGACGCGATAAAGGCTGATAACTACAGCGTCGATGAGCTCGACCTCAACAAGGTCGAGGCTGTCCCCGACAACGCCGCTATCGTGTACCTCGTCGCTCCCGAGAAGGACATCACCGAGTCCGACTACAAAAAGCTCAAGGCTTACGCAGACAACGGCGGCGCTATCTCGATGATACTCCCTCCCTGCGAGACAAAGGGCAGATTCAAGAACATTGAGTCTCTCCTCGCGGTATTCCAGCTCGGTATGCACTACAATACCGTCACCGAGAAGAGCCCCCTCCTCCACCCGACGATAGCCGACATCGCAAACGCTCTCCCCTACGATATCTCAGACGAGAACGACCCTCGCCTCAATCAGATACTCGAGCACTTCATCAAGGTATCCTACCCCTATCCGAGCAGTGAGGCTACCGAAGACCTCACCACAGACCTCAATACCAAGCTTCAGGACTCGAAGGCGGGTATACTCCCCTATGTGTCCAATACAAGAAGCTTCTTCGAGCTCACCATATCGGGCGAGCAGATCGAGAAGTTCTCCATAATCGAGAACCTCACACTCGAACAGGGCGCTACAACGTATACCACCGTCAGCACACCCATGGGCGGCGACGACGGTATCAAGGAGGTCGCCGAGGCGCTCACCAATGAGCCGCTCGTATTCGGCTACTACTCCTACAACAAGCAGACAGGCGCAAAGCTGTACCTCATCGGTACCGACGACGCCATAAGCAACGACAGATGGACAAACGCTACCACGGGTACGCGTATGCTCACGCTCTTCTCGAACACTTGGCTCTACAACAGCGACATAGATATGGGCATAGGCGCTAAGTCCAACACCTACGACACGCTCGAATTCAAGGACTCCGACGACGCCTCGCGCACTATCAAGATGTTCTTCATCATACCCGCGGCATTCCTCGCCGCAGGTCTCGCAGTATGGCTGAAAAGGAGATATGCTTAATGAAAAAAGGTATCATCGCAGTCATAAGCCTTGCGGCAGCTGCTGCCGTATCAGCAGGCGCGTTCTTCTACGTGCAGGGCTCCGATAAAAAGGACAGGGAAAGAAAGTCAAAGGAGCTCGCAGAAAATCAGCTCTTCAGCCTCGATTCCGACGCTATCGGCAAGATAGAGATACAGAGCGAGGAGGGCTCATATACCCTCGTCCGCGAGAACGACAGGTGGGTCAACTCGCCCGATTCCGAGAACACCTTCCACGTCGCTCAGTCCAAGGCTCAGCTCATTTGCACCACTATCTGCGACCTCGAAGCCGATACCAACTACGGCGAGGCGGACAAGGAAAGCAAGGAGAAATACGGTCTCGATGAACCGTATGTGCTCACGGTCTACGATGGCGGAAGCTCCAATACCATTTATATCGGCGACGCCAGTCCCACGGGCAACTACTACTACGCAATGGCGGACGGCAAGAACAAGATATATGCGGTGCAGTCCGCGGAGATAACCTCCCTCCTCACCACACGCTTCGACCTCATCGACAGCAGTATCATCCCCTACAAGGCGGAGGAAATATCGGGCATAAGCGTCAAGCGCGGCGGCAAAACGGCGTTCGAGCTCAGCTGCGACCCCGCAACGGGACTGTGGACGCTCCCCGATGAGTACAAGATGCTCACCGTCAATCAGACCCGCCCCTCGACAATTATAACCGTGCTGACCCGTCTTTCGGCGGCTCAGATAGTAGAGGAGCACCTCACCGACCTCTCGCAGTACGGATTCGATGACCCGTATGCGGAGCTCACTGTCAGCGGTACCGACGGCAGCTCGCACACCCTCGTGCTCAGCCGCTACGGACGCGAAGCCACAAAAATGACCCACGTCCTCGTGAAGGATACGGGGCTCGTCGGGCTCTACTACTCGAGCGACCTCGACTTCATCGAATATGACATCTACGATATCATCATGCAGAATGTCGAGAGCGCGAATATGTTCAATATCAGCGAATTCTCGTTCACCTGCGCCGAGGCGGAGGACACCTTCACGCTCGACGCAACGGCAGGCAAAGCTGAGTGCCGCGGCACTGCGGTCGACCTGACAAGGGCTGAGATAAAGAATATGTTCACCACCTTCTACAACACCTTCTCATACATCAGCATCACCAAGACGGATATCGACGCAGCCCCCGCGCTGACCGACCCTGTCCTCTCCGCAAGATATGTCCTCAGCAGCGGCGAGGAGTCAAAGGTCGACCTCGTCGCTACGGGCGAGGGCAGCGACTGCTACGTATTCGTGAACGGCAAGTACACGGGCACGATAACAAGCTCGGATTTCATCTCGGGCAACGACTCGATGATGTCCGCGTACAAGACCCTCTGCGAACTCGCAGGTCTCGAGCCCAATCTCAAATAAGCGATAAGCCGCAGTTCTGTCGAACTGCGGCTTTTTTGCTGCGCGGAGTTCGGGTGCGTCGTTCAGCCGCCCCTGCATCAATTGTGCCGTCTTTTTTTCATTTTTTTCTTGATTTTTGACGGCTTTTGTTTTATAATAATAGTGTATTTGTTTTTTATGGAGGAGAATTCTATGTCCGATCTTAAAATTGGCTTTGACAACGAAAAATACCTGAAAATGCAGTCCGAGCACATCCGCCAGCGTATCGACCAGTTCGGCGATAAGCTCTACCTCGAGTTCGGCGGCAAGCTGTTCGACGACTTCCACGCCTCACGCGTGCTCCCAGGCTTCAAGCCCGACAGCAAGCTGCAGATGCTGCTCCAGCTCAAAGACGAGGCTGAGATAGTCATCGTCATCAACTCCGATGATATCGAGAAGAACAAGGTCCGCGGCGACCTTGGAATCACCTACGATGTCGACGTTATCCGCCTCTACAACGTATTCACCAAGATCGGTCTCTACGTCAGCAGCGTCGTGCTCACACGCTATGACAACCAGCCCACTGCTATCGCCTTCCAGAGCAGGCTCGAGGCTCTCGGCGTGAAGGTGTACCACCACTACAGCATCAAGGGCTATCCCTCGAACCTCCAGCAGATAATCAGCGACGAGGGCTACGGCAAGAACGACTACATCGAGACCTCCCGCCGCCTCGTTGTCATCACCGCTCCAGGACCAGGAAGCGGCAAAATGGCGACCTGCCTCTCGCAGCTCTACCACGAGCACAAGCGCGGCAGAAATGCAGGCTATGCAAAGTTCGAGACCTTCCCGATATGGAATCTCCCCCTCCGTCACCCCGTCAATATCGCCTACGAGGCGGCTACTGCCGACCTCAACGACGTCAACATGATAGACCCCTTCCACCTCGAGGCTTACGGCAAGACCACCGTCAACTACAACCGCGATATCGAGATTTTCCCCGTGCTCAATGCGATGTTCGAGAAGATACTCGGTCAGTCGCCCTACAAGTCGCCTACCGATATGGGCGTGAATATGGCGGGCAACTGCATCATCGACGACGAGGTCACCTGCAAGGCTGCCTGCGATGAGGTCATCCGCCGCTACTACACTGCCCTCTGCGACAGAAGAAAGGGTCTCATCTCCGAGGAGGAGGTCATGAAGCTCGAGCTCCTCATGAAGCAGGCTAACGTTACTCCCGAGGACAGGAAGTGCGTTGCGGCTGCTCTCGCTAAGGAGGAGGCTACAGGCGCTCCCGCGGCAGCTATGGAGCTCCCCGACGGCACTATCCTCACGGGCAGGACGTCCGACCTGCTCGGCGCGGTATCGGCTCTCCTGCTCAACGCGCTGAAGCACTTCGCGGGCATTGACGACGATATCCTCCTGATGTCGCCGCACGTTATCGAGCCTATCATGGATTTAAAGGTCAACCACCTCGGCAACAACAACCCGAGAATACATACAGACGAGACCCTGCTCGCGCTCTCTATCTGCGCTACCACCGACGAGAACGCAGAAAAGGCGATGCAGCAGATAGAAAAGCTGCGCGGCTGCGAAGTACACTCCACCGTTATCCTCTCGCCCGTCGATGAGCGCATATTCAAGCGCCTCGGCATAAACCTCACCTGCGAGCCGAAATACAGCAAATAAACTGCGCTTTCCTCATTGGAGGTGTGAATATGTCGCATAAAAAGAAGCCGATGCAGAGCCCGAAGAAGAAGGTAATTCCGCCCAAGCCCGAACAGATAACGACGGTTGATGAGCTTATCAAACACTCCAATAAAACAGGACGCGATTACGACATATTTGACGGCGAATGCGGCTGGCAGATATGGCAGAAGGGCGACCGCTTCTATGCGGCATTCCGCGAAAGAGGAAATATCAGGAACAGAAAAAGCTTCACCAGTGAGCAAGCCGCTGTCGACTACGTGCGCAGTAAGTCAAAGGGCTGAATCCAATACCAAAACAAAAGCACTCCCGAGGGAGTGCTTTTCGTTTTTCACTTTATTGAAGCGAGCTTGGTGAGAATGATGTTCGCCGCGTCAAATTTGCTCATCAGCTCGAGCTCCTCGTCGCCGTCGGGAGTTATCATCGTGATGATGTTCGTGTCCGTGCCGAAGCCCGCTCCCGCCTTCTTTATGGAGTTCGCACATATCATGTCGCAGTTCTTCTTCGTCAGCTTCTTCCGCGAGTTCTCGATGACGTTCTCGGTCTCCATCGAGAAGCCGCAGACTACCTGTCCCGCGCGCTTGTGCTCGCCGATATATTTGAGGATATCTGTGGTGCGCTTCAGCTCGATGGTCATGTCCCCGTCCGACTTCTTTATCTTGTTGTCCGCGACTGTCACGGGCGTGTAGTCCGCGACCGCCGCCGCCTTGACGATGATGTCGCTCTCGTCGAGGTGCTCCTTCACCGCGTTGAACATATCCTCCGCGGACTGCACTCTCATCACGTTCACGAACATCGGCGGCTCAACGTCGGTGTGCGCCGCAACTACCGTAACATCGGCGCCGCGCAGCATTGCCGCACGCGCTATCGCAAAGCCCATTTTGCCGCTCGAGTGGTTGGTGATGAAGCGGACGGGGTCGATACTCTCGCGGGTGGCTCCCGCAGTGACGAGCACGCGCTTGCCCGCTAAGTCCTTCTCAAACGCCGCCTCGCGGACGATGTACTCGAGCAGGGTCTCCTCGTCGGGGAGCTTGCCGTCGCCGATATCGCGGTTCGCGAGCATACCCTTGACGGGCTCGATGATCTCATACCCGTGGCGGCGGAGCTTCTCGATGTTCTCCTGCACTATCGGGTTGTGGAACATATTGTGGTTCATCGCGGGTGCGATTATCTTCTTGCAGGTACACGCCATGACCGTCGTGGTCAGCATATCGTCCGCGATGCCGTTCGCTATCTTGCCGATGACGTTCGCGGTCGCGGGAGCTATCATCACGACGTCCGCCTTCTTCGCGATCGAGACGTGCTCGACGCTGTACTCGAAATTGCGGTCGAAAGTGTCGATGAGGCACTTGTGCTGCGTCAAGGTCTCGAACGTCAGCGGATGTACGAAATTCTGCGCGTTTTCGGTCATTGCGACGTGGACGTCCGCACCGAGCTTGGTCAGCATACGCGCGAGGTTGCATATCTTGTAGGCTGCGATAGAGCTCGAAACTCCGAGCAGCACGGTCTTTCCTGTAAGCATATCATTTATCCTTTCCGAGCGCCATTTTCAGCAGCGGCACCCATTCATCCTCTATTAGCTTTTCGCCCGTCAGCTCGAAGCCGTGACGCCTGTAAAACGCCTGTCCGCGGACATTCTGCTCGAGCGCCCACAGCCACGTCACGCCGAGCTCGTCGGTCGCGTAGGCGAGGAGCTCCGCGCCTATGCCCTGACTCTGGAACTGCGGGTCGACATGGAGCTTGTTCAGCTCGTCGCCGATGACGCTGATGAAGCCTTTTACTATGCCGTCGTCGTAGACGTAGAAGCCGCTGAGGTCAGCCGCGAACTCCGCCGCTGTGTCAAGCACGTTCAGCTCACCGAAGTAGAACGGGTCGTTTTTGAA
>SAMEA3663299__coassemble_214_pt1 | contig 32326 bp, 31 predicted proteins | sample SAMEA3663299__metabat2_low_PE_032 | metagenome-assembled genome bin SAMEA3663299 (sample SAMEA3663299) | pig gut metagenome | biome: pig gut; feature: pig-associated habitat; material: faeces | place: China | collected 2013
CAGACTGCGGCTTGCTGCCGCGGTTGAGGACGTATACCTCGTGACCCTTTTCCGCGAAATATTCGGCAGTGTATCGGCTCGCGAAAACAGTGCCGCCAGTGACCAGTATCTTCATATTTTTCTCCTCATTTCTTGCGGTAGGTCAGAACTTCAAAATCCGCCTGCGTTGTCAGCTCCGTGAGAGCCTCAAGCCGCTCCTGCTCAGTCTTTCCCGTCTTGTAGTAGTACGGAGTCATCGAGAAAAGGCTGCGGATATCCGTGCTGTCGCGAAGCTCCATAGTGAAGCCCACGCGGCGGGCTGATACGTGCTCGAAGCCGTCGAGCTCGTAGGGCTTGACCTCATTTTTGTACGGAGTATCGTAGATAGCCTGTTTCAGCTCCCAGAGGTGATTCTCGGCGGGAATCGCCATTATCATCACGCCGCCGCTTTTCAGCACGCGGACATACTCCTCGCCGCAGTACGGAGCGAACATCGTGACGAGCATATCGCAGCTCCCACTCGCGACAGGCAGATGAAACACGCTCGCAGCGGCAAATCTCACCGATTTATCGCGCTTGGCAGCGTATTCCGCCGCCACCTTTGAGATATCCACGCCGTACATATTCGCCGCAATATCCGACCTGTCAAAACTTGCTCTGAGATTGGAGGTGTAATAGCCCTCGCCGCAGCCCGCGTCGAGCACGACGCTGCCGTTTTTCGCGTATTTCAGGGCTTCCTCGCAGACCGCCTCACTCAGCGGCGCGTACCAGCCCTTGTCGAGGAAGTCCCGCCGCGCCTGCACCATGAGCTTGTTGTCGCCGTGGACAGCCTTGCCCGCGTGCTTCGAGAGCAGCAGGTTCACGTAGCCGCTCCGCGCGATGTCGAAGCTGTGGCGCTTCGGGCAGATGTAGCTTTTCCCCGTATTTTCGAGCATTCCGCCGCATACGGGACATATCAGCACGCTCATAGCCGCCACCTCAGATGTACTTGCACGGGTCAACAGACCTCTCCGCTATCTCGACGTCAAGCTGCGGGAATTTCTCCTCGAGCACGCGGCGAAGCTCCGTCAGCACAAGATTTTCCGTGTGGAAGTGACCGCAGTCAAACAGCGCCAAACGCCTATTATTCGCCTCTATCCAGACATCGTGCTTCACATCCCCCGTGACGAGAGCGTCGCAGCCCTTCTCGACCGCAAGCTCCAGCATAGAACCGCCAGAGCCCGAGCAAACGGCTATTCTGCGGACTTTCCGCAGCTTTTCGCCTGACATTCTGATATACTCGCAGCCGAAAATTTCCTTTAGTCCGACGGCAAGCTCCTCCGCCGCAATCTTCTCCGAAAGCTCAACTATATATCCGAGCGCCCGACCGCCGCCGAGCTCCTCAAAGGGCTCTGATTCGGCAGTTATGGCGAATTTCTCCCTGAGCTTTTTCAGTATCACGCCGTTCGTGCCGCCGTCAGCAATGTCGAGGTTCGTGTGGGCGCAAATCGCCGCAATATCGCACTCAACAAGCCCGTAAACAGGACTGTGCCGCTCGATTCTCCGCAGCGGGTCGAAAATCACAGGGTGATGCGAGATTATCAGGTCAGCCCACTTGCAGGCAGCCTCGTCGACCACGCGGTTGTCAATGTCGAGCGACAGCACGACCGTATCAGCCTCGCCTGACTGATTCTCGACGAGCAGCCCCGAATTGTCCCACTTCTCCTGAGCCGCGAACGGGTAGAGGCTGTCCAGATAGTCATAAATATCGCTGATTTTCACCGAATCTACGCCATTTTTCATCTTATACGCAAGGGCAGCATAGTGAGTTGAATCCTCAATTTTACCTGCATTTTTCAGGCTCTCGGCAATTTTTGCAAGCCGTTCCGCCTCATGCTCACGGTACTTTTTACCCAGCTCATCATCATCGTCAAAGAATCCGTACAGCGCATCAAACTCCGTGAGAGAGCGGAAATTCGGGTCGTACTCCGCGACCATTACCACATAGAGCTTGTCGCCGTCCTCGACTGCGCGCTCCTCCGTGATATGCAGCCTATACTCGTGCAGCTTTTTGCGGAGGTGCTCCGCCTTTGTCATCGGCTGGAGTATCCAGCGGATATTATCGGAATCGCTGCAATTGCAGTCGCCGATGATGTCCGCGATAGTCTCGCCGCCCATTCCCGCGATGACAACGTCGCTCACGTCCTCAAGCTGCACATTCGCCAGACCGTCGGACAGCACGAGTTCCACCTTGTCCGCGATGCCGTACTTTTCGACGGTTTTGCGGGCAGAATCGAGCGGTCCCTCCTTGATATCCGAGGCGATGACGCGTCCGCACTTTCCCGCGCGTATGAGCTCTGCCGCGAGCAGGGCATGGTCGGTGCCGACGTCGCACACTGTCCCCTCGCCTCCGACGAGGTCAAAGCAGGTCTGCAATCTGGTATCAAGCATAGAAAAACCTCCGCAAATCAAAAATTTCGGCGTGCCGAAGCCCGACACGCCGCGCTTGTACTATTCGATTAGTCCTCGGAATTGAGCTTAGCGAAACAGTCGCTGCAATAAACAGGTCTGCCGTCCTTGGGCTCGAAGGGCACCTTAGCCTCGCCGCCGCAGGTAGCACAGACACCTGTGTACATCACGCGCTCAGCTCTGCCTGCATTTTTTCTTGCGTCACGGCAAGCCTTGCAGCGCTGGGGCTCGTGTGTGAGACCTTTCTCTGCGTAAAATTCCTGTTCGCCTGCTGTGAATACGAACTCGTTTCCACAATCCTTGCAGACTAATGTCTTGTCTTCGTACATTTTTTCAATACCTCGCTTATAATATTTGGACCACGAGTCGGGCTCACACCGACACCTTTGATAAACAACGCTCTTGATTTAAGCTACCCGGCCATATTCTGAGCTGCCGCCGCCGCAGGCAGTTCTCTTTTTTTATTTCAGATACGCACGTATCTTCCGCCTTGCTCTCTGCATGGCGTTATCGACGGATTTCTCGGATATACCGAGCTTTTCCGCTGTTTCTCTGTAGCTTGCTCCGCGAATCACCATACCGAAGACTCCGCGCTCCGTACCCGACAGCTCCGTCTCGGCTGCACGCCGCAGCTCTGAGAAGAACTCCTTGTTGAGGTAAATGCTCTCGGGGGTCTCGCTCTCGGACAGCACGTCCTCGCCGAATTCGTCGATGCTCTCGCACACCGCGGGAGCCTTTGCAGCTCTCGCACTGAGCGTGCGCATACGGTTGACGATACACACCTCCGCATATGTAGAGAACTTTGCCTCTCTGTCCTCGTCGTAGGTCGATATAGCTCTCAGCAGAGCCATAAGCCCCTCCTGACAGAGGTCGTCGCGGTCTGACTCCGAAGCGGAATACATTGCCGCCTTGATAAAGATGAGCTTTGCATAGCGCAGCAGCAAAGCCTCGCACGCGAGCTTATCGGCTGCGGCACAGCGGACGAGCTCCTCGTCTGTCATGCGGTCATACACATTTTTATCATTATCCAGCAATTCTTCCACCCGATGTTCTCCTGCGGTGATATACGCAAATCAGCATAACAATGCTCGGCGGGTCGGACAGACATCTGACCCGCCGAAGTATTGCGATTATTCAGTTTCCTTTGCAGCCTCTTCCTCGGCAGCCTTGAGAAGCTCAGACATATCAAAGCTGAAGTTGTTCTTCTTCTGAGCAGCCTTCTGTTCGGGTGCATGGTTGTTATTCTGGTTATTGTTCTGAGCGGGCTTGTTATTACCGCCGTTATTCACGCCGTTATTGTACGAGCCGCCCGATACTCTTGCGAAAGCCTCGTCAGCTACAGAGCCCTTTAAATCCTTAGCGGGACCGTCATATGTCGGTGCAGCGCCTGAGGGAGCCTTTGCAGCCTCGAATGCAGCCTGCGGAGCCTCAGCTCTCTCAACGGAAGCCTTATCCTCGGGCTCTATGGAGTTGCGAGCCTCGCCGATAATGGACTGAGCCTCGTTCATTCTGTCGTTAGCCTGACTTGTCAGCTTATTCATAGAAGCCTTGATGTCAGCGAACTTGGTATTTACGCTCTCTATCTCGTTGATGAGCATGAGACGTACAGTAGAGGACATAGCGTTTATCTTGTCAGCCTTGCTGTTAGCGTCCTCAACAGTGGACTTAGCCTGAGCGTTAGCGTCATTGATAGTCTTCTCGGCAGCAGCGTTAGCCTTAGCAACAGTCATCTCGGCAGTCTCATTAGCGTCCTTGATAGTCTTTGCAGCCGTATCTGTAGCCTCTCTGAGGGTCTTGTCAGCCTTATCGTTAGCCTCCTTGACGGTCTTGTCAGCGTTAGCCTGAGCCTCGCTAACGACCTTGTCAGCCTTCTCCTTGGCTTCCTTGGTAACGTTGTTAGCTTCCTCCTCAGCCTGCTTCTTCAGTGAATCAACAGTCTTCTGAGCCTCAGCGAAGAGGGTACCCATCATAGCAGCGGGATTGCTTGCATTAGCCTTGAGCTCAGCGATCTCCTTGTTGAGGTCAGCGATCTGCTCTTCCTTCTTTGCAACAGCCTCAGCAACAGCGCTCTCCTTAGCCTTGTTGAGCTCTGCTATCTTGCCGTCTGCCTCGGATGCTTCCTTTATCTTAGCCTCGAGCTGTGAAGTCTTGGACTCGAGGTCTGCTGTGAGCTTGGTTATCTCCTGCTTAGCCTTGATGAGCTCAGCCTCAGCAGCAGGATTGCCTGCGGGAGCAGCCTTGCTGTCAGCAGGTGCAGCTGCGGCAGCCTTCTCAGCAGCAGCGAGCTTGTCGTTTGCAGTCTTGAGCTGACCTCTGAGGGAGTCGATCTCCTTCTTTGCAGCCTCAAGAGCAGCGGTTATCTGAGCGTTTGCGGGAGCAACACCGCCGGCGGGAGCAGCGGCAGCTCTGTCGTTTGCAGCCTTGACCTCGGCTCTGAGCTTATCTATCTCGCGCTTTGCAGCCTCGAGAGCAGCCTGAGTCTGAGCGTTAGCCTGAGCACCGCCTGCATGAGCAGCAGCGGGAGCAGCACCGCCAGCCTTGAGCTGAGTGATGATCTTCTCGCTGTCGGCTACCTTTTTCTGGAGCTCTTCGTTCTCCTTCTTGGCAGCTCTGAGAGCATTGTTCGAAGCGTTGAGCTTCTCCTGCAGGTTATCCACCTGATTCTTGTACTTGAGAAGCTCCTGCGGGTCGGCAGGACCTGATTCCTTGGCTTCCTTGAGCTCTGTTTCAAGACCTGATATCTTGGAATTCAGCTCATCGAGGTAGGTGAGTACATCTTCTTTTACAAAGCCGCCACCTATTTTGGTGGTTCGTAATACGGTTGGTTCGTCCATGGTTCACTCCGTTCCCCGCAGCAAGTGCGGAATAAAATTAAGGGATAATACGCCTTGTAATAATTATAACACATTCGCAATTTCAATTCAACCATTAAAATGTATAAAATTTTAGTTGATTTTAGTGCAATTTACTATATTCACACTTTTGTAATCAGCAAAAAAGCGGCTGCACATCAGTGCAGCCGCATAGTCTCTTAGTTGCCGAGAATCTTGAGGATATCGTCGAGGTCGTAATCCGTGTTGGAGGAAACGGGCTTGGGGTCGTTGCCGCCGAGTCCGAGACCGTCGATGAGCGGATTGTCTATCTGGATGATATTGTCGAGGTCACTGCCCTCCTCAGCGGGAGCAGTCTCGTCAGCGGGCATATCGCTGTCGTCGAAGCCGGCTGCGATAACAGTTATAGTCATCTCGTCCTGCATATCCTCCTTGAATGCAGTACCGAAGATGAACTCTACGCCGTCTGCCGCTGTATCTGTGATCATCTTTGTTGCCTCATCAACGTCAGCCGAAAGAACGTCCTCGGACATAGCGATATTGATAAGGAGTCTCTTAGCGCCGGAGATAGAGGTCTCAAGCAGCGGGCTGGAGATAACTGCGTTTGCAGCTTCCTTTGCCTTTTCCTTGCCCGAACCGTGACCGATAGCCATATGAGCGTAGCCTGCGCCTCTCATGATGGTCGAAACGTCAGCGAAGTCGAGGTTGATGTAGCCTTCCTCAACGATGAGGTCGGAGATGCTCTTGACACCTGTCTTGAGGACGTCATCCGAGAGCGAGAAGGACTGCTTCATGGTGAGCTGCTGCTTACCGTCGAGGAGCTTCTCGTTAGGGATAACGATGAGGGAATCGACATATTTTCTGAGCTCTGCGATACCTTTTTCAGCCTGAGCCATTTTCTGCTCTCTCTCAAAGAGGAAGGGCTTTGTAACGACAGCGACTGTGAGGATATCCATTTCCTTAGCTATCTTAGCAACTACGGGAGCCGCACCGGTACCAGTTCCGCCGCCCATACCTGCTGTGATGAAGATCATATCTGCGCCCTTGAGGTGTGCTTCGATCTCGTCTCTGTTCTCCTCAGCGCTTCTCTGACCGATCTCGGGCTTGTTGCCTGCACCTCTGCCCTTGGTGAGCTTAGTGCCGATCGGTATCCTTGTAGTCGCCTTGGATTTATTGAGAGCCTTAGCGTCAGTATTGATAGCGATGTACTCGATGTCGTTCACACCGGAGTCGACCATGCAGTTAACAGCATTTCCGCCGCCGCCGCCGACGCCTATGACCTTTATGTTTACATCGGGTTCCATTGCCTCTTCATAATTAAAATCTGACATTTTCGAAACTCCTCCTACTTTTATTTATCTGTATCTTTTAAGTAAATTTCACCCTATAAATACACATATCATTTTAGCATATTATTCTGATTATTGCAAGTAATACCGAAATTTTTTAAAATTTCGTCAGCTTGCACAACGCAGTTACTATCATTTAGGCTACATTTGCACGTTTTCGTCACTGATTACCGTAGATATCATTGTTTTCATAGCCGCCGTAGCCGAAATCGTCACCGTACCAGCCCTCGCCGCCGTCAGCCTGCCAGTCATTGCCTGCGCCGCCGTCATCGACCCAGTTATTGCCGCCGTTGTCCTGCCAGCCGAGGTCGGGCTCGGGAACAGCCGTAGTAGTCGTGGTGGTAGTCACGGGCAGACCGTTCTCGTCGGTGACTATCGCCGCCGTAGTCTCGTCCACGAGCTCGCCGTTAGGGCGGAAGCTGCACTGATTCGAGCCTATCATCGTGAGGTAGCCCTTCTTGCCCTTGACGCTGTCGTCGTTCATGGCTTCGCGTGCGAGGTCGAGCTTGTACTCCACATCGCTCCAGTTGCCCATTTTGAATATCATGCCGTTCCTGTAGTTGACGGTTATCGCGTACTCGTTCGTCAGGTCTATCGTGGCGATACCCGCATTGTCGTCCCTGTCGAAGCGGCTTATCAGCTGAGTAAACGCGTCGTACTTGTTCTCATTCTTCGAGCGGAGAGGCTTGCCCGCCTCGGTGTCGGCAGGGTCGAAGCCGTAGATTATCGGGAGATTCTCCGTATCGGTGTAGAAGTTATTGTCCGCGAGTATCTTTCCCTTGCGGCTGACGAGGAGCACGCCCTTGTCGTACTGCACGTTATACGCGGGAATACAGCGCGTTACGGTTATCCTCAGCGTGGAGGGGAAGTCCCTGTCGACCTTTGCCGTCTCGACGTAGAGAAGCTGGTCGAGGATACGCTGCTCCGCCTTCTTGTAGTCGAGCCTGAGCAGATTGTCGCCCGCGTGGATGCCCGAAGCCTCCACTATCTCCATGTAGGTATAGGTCTCGGACTCGCCCGAGATGACTATCTCGTCAATATTGAAAAGGAAGGTGAAGCACATCGTCACGCCGACAGTCAGCACGAGCAGTATCACCACGACGGTATACACGCTCATCATTCGCCTTCTGCGGCGCATACGCTTACCGCTGTTTTTCCTTTCTATATTGGTCTTTTCAACGTCGTTCATCTTATCACCGATCCCTGCCGCTCACACTCTGCATATCCTTCCGCCGAGCGAGCTGACAGCCTCCTCAAATTTTTCATATCCCCTGTCTATGTGCGATATACCGCTGAGACAGGTAGTGCCCTCCGCAGCGAGTGCCGCCGCAGCCATTGCCGCTCCGCCCCGAAGGTCAGTAGCCTCGACGTCCGCGCCGTGGAGCCTTGCGACTCCGCGCACGACCGCGACCTTGCCCAGCACCTCGATATCCGCGCCCATTTTATTGAGCGCAGCCGTGTGGCGGTATCGGCAGTCAAAGATATTCTCCTCAAAAACGCTGGCTCCGTCGGCAGTAGCAAGCGCCGCCATGAGGACAGCCTGCGCGTCCGTGGGAAATCCGGGGTGCGGCATTGTGCGTATCCTGTCGCGGACAGCCTTGAGCCGCGCGCCGCTTCTGAGGTATATCCTGTTCTCCGCGGGAAATATGCGGCAGCCCGTCTGCTCCAGCACGGAGAGAAAGGGCTCCATTTCCGCGGTACAGGTATTTTTCAGTATTATCTCTCCGCCCGCCGCAGCGACCATGGAGAGGTATGTGGCTCCCGCGATACGGTCGGGCATAATGGTATGCTCGCAGCCGCAGAGCTTATCCGCCCCGCGTATCACGACCGTGCTTCCGCCGTCGCCATGTATATCAGCGCCGCGCTTCCGCAGGAAAGAGCAGAGGTCGCATATCTCCGGCTCGCGGGCGGCGTTGTTGACGATAGTTTCGCCCTCCGCGCAGACCGCGCAGAGGATAATGTTCTCGGTCGCACCGACCGAGGGAAAGGGCAGGTTTATCTTGGCTCCGTGAGCCCTCCCGCCCGCAATGCGGCAGTGGATGCGACCGCCGCTGTCGGAAATATCCGCGCCGAGCCTTCTCAGCGCCGCAAGGTGCATATCTATCGGACGCGGACCGAGCTCGCAGCCTCCCGGGACGCTGAACGTGCATTCGCCCGTCCTGCCGAGGATAGCGCCCATGAACATAATGGACGAGCGCATCTCGCGCATGAGCTCCTCTGGTATCTCGGAGCCCGACGCACCGCTCGGGTCTATGACAGCGGTCCCGTCGGAAACAGTGCATTTGCAGCCGAGACAGCTCAGTATCCGCGACGCGGAGTAGACGTCCGTCAGCGTCGGACAGCTCCGCAGCACCGACTCGCCCTCTCCGAGCAGAGCCGCTGCCATAATGGGAAGAGCGCTGTTTTTGCTGCCCTGCATGGTCAGCTCGCCGCTGAGACGGCTTCCTCCCGTGATGATGAATTTCTGCATAATACCACCTCGCAGCTTTTTGTGTATATTATGCATCGAGGTGCGTTTATGTCACAGGTTTGCCTGTAGGAATTTATCGAATGTCTCAGCCATCTCGTCGGGAATGAGCGCGTACATCATATGCCCCTTGTCGGAGAGATGCACTTCGCCGCCGCATTTCTCGGCGAAGTCCTGCCCGAATTTCCGCCAGCTGAGGTTCTTGCTGAGCGTTTTCATATCGCTGATGAAGAAGCAGCTCGGACATTTCAGCGCTCCCGTATCGGCAGCCTTCCGCGCGTTCTCCGTCATAAGGCGGGATTCCTCGTAAAACTCGCGGTTAGCAATGTTCTTGTAGAAAAGTCTGCGATAGACCTGCTTTTCCTCGTCGGTGAGTTCATTGCCCGTCATCAGCCCCGAGACATTCTCGGTCTTGCTTTTTATCAGCTTCGCGAACAAGCCGTCCTTTGCTATCTTTTGCAGGAGCTTGTATGACTTGTCGAGCTGTGCGAGACGCTTCTCCTCGCCTATCTCCTTTGACTGCTCGACTGCGAGCGCGGGGACACCCATATCCATGCTCAGCACTGCGCCGACCTCGTCGGGATAGGTATTCGCCCAGTATACAGCCTCAAAGCCCGAGTATGAATGCGCCGCGAGCACATAGGGCGGCTCGAGACCTGCCCTGCGGAGAGCTTCGCGGTCTGCGGCAACAAGGTTCTCGATAGTGCGCGGCTCGCTCGTGCCGTCACTGAAGCCGTAGCCCGCCTTTTCGACGACGGCTATGCGGTATTTCTTGGACATACGCCTGTAAACAGGCTTGTATTCGAGCACGGGACAGGTCACGCCGCTGCCCGCCATGAAAACTATGGTCACAGCTCCCTCGCCCTCGGTGTATACGTTGAGCTTGGTGCCGTTCACATCGACCTTGTTTTCGTAGTTCATTTCTGCTTTCCTTTCGCTATCAGCTTGTCGATGACCGCGAGAATGCGCTCATTCGTGTCGCTGAGGTGGAGGTCAGCCGCGCTCTGCGACATGACCTCGACGCGGTCGCGGTCGTTGTACAGAGCCTCAATCTCGGAAATAATCTTCTCGTTGGTGACGTCCTTCTGCTCGATGACGACAGCCGCGCCCGCCTTGCCGAGCACCATAGCATTGTGGTACTGGTGGTTGCCCGCGACAATCGGGGACGGTATCAGTATCGAAGCCTTGCCCGCCGCCTCGAGCTCCGCGAGAGTGGAAGCTCCCGAGCGGCAGATAACGAGGTCAGCCGCCGCGAGGCAGACGTCCATATCGTTTATGTATTCGGTTATGCGCAGACGGTCGCTTTTGAGCGGTATGCCTGCCGCTTCCATAGCCTGCGGGAAGGTATCCTTGCCCATGCCGCCGTAGCCGTGGATGTGGTTGATGTTCAGTTTCCTGCCGACGTGCCACTTAATTGTCTCGGTCATGGTCTCGTTGATACAGCCCGCACCGAGGCTTCCGCCGAAGGAAAGTATCGTGAAATCGTCATTGAAGCCGAGCTTTTTCCTTGCCTCGGACTTCGACAGCGTGTTGATATTGCTTCTTACGGGCAGTCCCGTGACGCTGTACTCGAACTTGCTCTTATCCATGAAGTCGAGTGCTTCCTTGACGGTCAGCATCACGTAGTCGACCTCTTTCGAGAGGAGCCTGTTCGTGACACCGGGATAGGCGTTCTGCTCGTGGATAGCGGTAGGAATGCCCATTCTTGCCGCCTTGCGTATGACGGGACCAGCCGCATAGCCGCCAGTACCTATGGCGATATCGGGTTTGAAGCCCTCGATTATCGCCTTAGCCCTCCTGCCCGAAGCGGCAAGATAGGCGACCGCCTTGGCGTTCCTGCCGATATTCTCGATAGAGATACGGCGCTGGAAGCCCGCGACCTTGATAGTCTCCATTTTATAGCCCGCCTGCGGGACGAGCTTTGCCTCCATGCCCTTGGGAGTACCCGCAAAGAGGAACTCCGTATCGGGGTACTTCGACTTTATGATATCTGCGATAGCGAGACCGGGGTTTATGTGACCGCCCGTGCCTCCGCATGAGATGAGAACTCTCATATGACCGCTCCTTTATGCGTTTTTGGGTTCATTGTAGTCTCCGCCGCCGTCGTCGGTGTCGGGGAGTGGTACGACCTCCTCCTTTTCGGGCGGGTAGTACCTGTGCTGCGAGATATTCAGCATTATGCCCATTTCCACGAGCTGCATGACGAGCGCCGTACCTCCGTAGCTGAAGAACGGGAGCGAGATACCCGTATTAGGTATGAGGTTGCTGACAACGGCGAGGTTGAGGACGGTCTGTATGCCTATCTGCGTGGTTATGCCGACCGCGATGAGCATACCGAAGCGGTCCTTACAGCGCACCGCTATGGAATAACCCTCGATTATGAGGAGGAAAAACACGATTATTATCGCGAGAGCACCGACAAAGCCAATCTCCTCGCAGACTATCGGGAAAACGAAGTCGTTCTTGGTCTCGGGGAGGTAGAGGTATTTCTGGCGGGAGTTTCCGAGTCCGAGACCGAAGAGTCCGCCCGAGCCTATCGCGATTATGGAGTTTGCTGTCTGCCAGCCTACGTCGAGGACGTCCGAGAAGGGGTCCTTCCACGAGGCGATACGCTTCTCAACGTAGCTTCCCGGAATCTTTGACTGCCACGTGATATAGCCGAATGCGCCGAGCAGTGCCGCCGTTCCGAGCGCCGCATACTGCTTCCAGTTAGCGCCGCCGCAGAGTATCATAGCTATCGCAATCGAGCCGATGAGCATGATGCCCGAGATGTGCTTCTCAAGCGCGATAAGTCCGACATATATGCCGAGGAGCACCGCATATTTGACGATACCCGTCTTGAAGTCGTTCATTTTTTTGCCGTCGCGCTCCATGCTGTAGGCGAAGTAGATTATCATCGCCAGCTTTGCGACCTCCGACGGCTGGAGGTTGATAGGACCGATATCTATCCAGCGCTTTGCTCCCATGGAGCCGCCCTCGTCGTTGCCCATGAGCAGTACCAGCACGAGCAGTGCCGCCACCGCGACGTAGAAAATTCCCGCGATGTTGAAGTTCTTGAGCAGCGGGAGCTTTATCGTCTTGAGGTTGTGGTAGTCCATCTTCATGAAGAAAATCATTGCCACGAAGCCGATTCCCGCGAACATTGCCTGCTTCTTGGCGTAGTAGAGACCGTCGCCGTAGTCGCTGTACGCCCACGCATAGCTTGCTGAAGCCATCATGACGAGTCCGACCACGAGCAGTATCATAACATATGCGAAGAACGCGACGCTGATATCGCCCGTCCTGCCGTCTCCGATGAAGAACCGCAGGATACCGCCCCGTTTTTTCTTTTTGGTTCTTGCCTTTGCCTGTGCCATTGCGACCTCCCGAAGTCCTGAATGAATGTTAGCCGTTAAGGATGAGCGTCACTATCCCGAGAACGCCGAATATTATACCTGCGAGCGAGAATGTGATGACAATCTTGTACTCGCTGTAGCCGCTCATCTCGAAGTGGTGGTGAATAGGGGTCATTTTGAAGATGCGCTGACCCTGATGGTCGGAGCGCAGTTTCTTTGTGAGCTTGAAGTAGCTCACCTGTATCATTACCGACAGCGCCTCGATTATGTATACGAGCGCAACGAGCAGGAGGAGAAGATGCTTGTGGAGCACCAGTCCCACGCCCGTGACAGCGGCTCCGAGGAACATCGAGCCCGTGTCGCCCATGAAGCACTTAGCGGGGTTGAGGTTCCAGATGAGGAAGCCGAGACAGCCGCCCGCGAGCGCCATAGTGAAGCACGACATCTCATTCTCGCGGAGGAACGCGCAGCAGATCGTAAAAATCAGCATAGCCACGAACGTCACCGAGCCGCAGAGCCCGTCAACGCCGTCCGTGAGGTTGACCGCGTTCGTGAGATAGATGATGACGGGTATCATCAGCACGTAGTAGAAAATGCCGAGCTGAGGCGATACCCAGAAGCCGAGGTCGATAGCGGTGCTGCCGTCCCCGAACTTATAAATCATAAAAAGGAAGCCGAGCCCGAACAGTGTCTGCATGGCTATCTTCTGCCACGGAGTCAGACCGTCGTTGTTCTTGCGGGCGACCTTGGTGTAGTCGTCGATGAAGCCTATCAGACCGAACAGGAGCGAAAAAACGATGACGCTCAGGAGTCGGAAGAAGGCGTGATGAGTCTCGGGAGCTGTGGTATCAAGCGCATATCTGATGCGGAACGCCCAGTAGCCGCCTATAGCGGTGAGCACCGTCGATATGATGAACATAAAGCCGCCCATTGTGGGAGTTCCCTGCTTTTTGACGTGCCACTGGGGACCGTCCTCGGTCTTGATAGGCTGACCGAACTTGATCCTGTGCAGGAACGGCACCAGCCATTTGCCCGATATTCCTGCTATCGCGAACGACAGCAGAGCAGTGAACAGGTTTATTATCCATAAAGACATAGATATAACAACTCCAGTTTTTTTAATGTAGGGAACGCCGCCTCGGCGTTCCGTTTATAATATTACCGATAATATTAAAGCAGCTTCAGTCCGTCCGCGACTACCTCGCGCTCGTCGAAGTGGATGTGCTCCATTCCCGCGAGGATCTGATAGTCCTCGTGACCTTTTCCCGCGAGGACGATGATGTCGCCCTTCTGCGCGATTTTCAGCGCATGGTAGATAGCCTCGCGGCGGTCGACGACCACATCATAGGGGACGTCCGTACCCTCGAGCCCGACCAGAATGTCCTTGATAATAGCCTCGGGGTCCTCATTGCGGGGATTATCGGAGGTGACTACCAGTCTGTCCGCGTACAGAGCCGCCGCCTTAGCCATTTTCGGACGCTTCGCGGCGTCGCGGTTGCCTCCGCAGCCGAACAGGCAGATTAGCCTGCCCTCGGTGTATTCCTTAACGCTTCGGAGAATATTCTCGATAGCGTCGGGAGTATGAGCGTAGTCGCAGATGACCGTGAAATCGCGCCCCGTGGGTATGACCTCGCATCTGCCTTTAACGCCGTTGTAGTTCTCGATAGCGGATATGACCGTCTCAGCGGGGATACCCTCGCGCAGACATACCGCAATTGCGGCTGTGAGGTTCGAGACGTTGAAAAGCCCTGGGATACGTGTTTTCACGAGGTGAGACTTGTCGCCGCAGCAGTACCAGAAGCTGCTGCCCGTGGACTTTATCTTTATGCCGTCGGCGTAGATGTCGGCGTTTCCGCGGACGCTGAACGACTTCCGCTCGCACGATACCTCGCCGTAGAGGCGTCTGCCGTAGTCGTCATCGGTGTTGATTATGGCTGCGTCGCAGATGCCGAAGAGGAGCTTTTTCGCCTGATAGTAGTCCTCCATGTCCTTGTGGTAGTCGAGGTGGTCCTGCGTGAGGTTGGTGAAGACCGCGGTCCTGAAATGTGACGGACCTATGCGCTTCTGACAGAGTCCGAACGAGCTGACCTCCATGACCACGTACTTGCAGCCCGCGTCAGCCATTTTCGCGAGCACCTCCATGAACTCGTAGGTGAGCGGGGTGGTGTTCTCGGTATGGAGGACCTCGTCGCCTATCTCGTTCTGTATCGTGCCGATGAGCCCCGTCTTGTAGCCCGCCGACATGAGGATGTGCTTGATGACGCTTGTAGTGGTAGTCTTGCCGTTGGTGCCCGTCACGCCGAGGAGGGTCATTTTACGCTCGGGGTGTCCGAACCACGCCGCGCAGATATTCCCCCACATCTCGCGGGTATCGCCGACGAGAATCTGCCTGTCGCCGAGCCCGAGGTCGCGCTCGCACACGACAGCCGCCGCGCCCTTTTCGAGCATATCCCTTGCGGCGTCGTGACCGTCGAACTTCGCGCCCTTTATGCAGACAAAGAGGCTGCCGTCCGCGACCTTTCGCGTATCGTCGGTAATTGAGGTTATCTCCGCGTCACCGACAGCGGTCACCGCGTTATCTTCAATGATGTCTCTGAGTTTCATATTACAGCCTCCGTTTCTTTTGTTATATTCTCTTTTCTTTCCTGCGGAGGTATCAGTCTCCTCCGCTGTATACCATAAATTCAAGCTCTATGGTCGTTCCGACGGGCACCTTCTTGCCCGCAGGAGGGTCCTGCTTGCTGACCGCAACGTCCGCGTGGTTGACCGAAGCACCGCGCGCAACGTAGTTGAGCTGGCAGTACATGACGGAATCATTCGCCATGCTCGGGGTGAGTCCCACGAGGTCAGGGACTTCTGTATAGTCGACGGTGTGACTGCTCTCGGTGTAGAGGTATACCATACCGCCCTTTGCCACAACAGAGCCCGTAACAGGCGACTGAGCGACTACCGACGAGCCCTCGCCGATGACCTTGTACTGTATGTCATAGCCCGAGAGCGTATTTATCGCGTCGTCGAGCGGTCCCTCAAGGAGAGGTATCTTGACGTCGAGGTTAGCGAGCTCCTCGGTCGAATATTCGGGGCTTATGCCCATATACGGGAGCACCTTTGTGAGGATGTTTCTCGCTGTAGGCACAGCGACCTTGCTTCCGTAGTAGCCTATCTCCTTGTTCGGCATATCCGCGAGGACGAGGAGGATAATCTCGGGGTCGTCCGCGGGAGTGAAACAGCAGTACGATGAACCGTACTCCTGGTCAGACTCTCTTTCACGGTCGCCCTGCTGGTCCATATCGTTCTTAGCGGTGTACATGAGACGCTGTGACGTACCCGACTTACCGCCGATAGAATAGCCCTTTATGGTAACGTTTCCGCCGCCGTTGCCCGAAACCACCTTCTCGAGGCAGTCGCGCATACGAGCGGAGGTCTCCTCGGAGATGACCTGTCTCTTGACCGTGCGCTCGTTCTTGAGAACGACGTTGCCGTCCTCGTCGAGTATCCTGTCGACCACATAGGGCTGGAGCAGATATCCGCCGTTTATAGCCGCGCAGTAGGAGGTTATCATCTCTATGGGAGTGATAGTCTCGCCCTGTCCGAACGAGCAGACCGCGAGGTCGACGTTCGACATGGTCTTGGGGTCGAAGCCGATACCCGATACCTCCCACGGGAGGTCGATGCCTGTCTTGCTGTCAAGACCGAAGGCGTCGAAGTAGTAGCAGAACTTCTCTGTTCCGAGGCGTCTGCCTATCTCCATGAAGGCGGGGTTACAGGAGTTTGTGAGTGCCGTCTGGAAATCCTGCGGACCGTGACCGCTCTCCTGATGGCACCATATAGGTCTGAGAGCTCCGGCGAGCTCTACGTAGCCGTTGCACATGAAGGAGTCCTTGTCATAGTCGATGAGGTTCTCCTCGAATGCGGAGGCACTGGTTATTACCTTGAAGACCGAGCCTGGCTCGTATATTTCCGAGATGCACTTATTGCGCCACTGACGCTCGAGCATCGCGCTCTCGGTCTCCTCGGGAGTGAGCTTCTCATTGGTGATTATCGGCGAGTGGTCGACTATCTCGCGCGGCTCATTGAGGTCGAAGCTCGGATACGTTGCCATTCCGTAGATAGCGCCCGTCTTGGCGTCCATGAGAATAGCGCAGGCGCGGTTCTTTATCTCGAACTCGTTCACCATTTCCTGAAGATTATCCTCGAGGATATACTGTATGTTCATATCCAGCGTCAGGTACACATCGTTGCCGTTTTTGGCGGGATAGGTCTTGGAGTACCTGTACGGGAGCTCGTTGCCGTGCGAATCCTTGGCTGAGATAGTCCTGCCGTCCGTACCCGAGAGGTAATCGTCGTAGTAGGACTCGATGCCGTAGAGTCCGTAGCCGTCCGCGGCTGTGAAGCCGATAACAGAGGCGGCGAGCTCATTCTGCGGGTAGTATCTCTTGGTGTCCTCCTCGACGTTTAGGCAGGTCATGCCGAGGTCGTTGAAGTATTTGAGGAGCTCGTCAGCGACGGGCTTCTCCACCTGGTCCTGCAGGACGTGATACTGCGTGTTCTCCTCCATAGCGGCGGAGACCTTCTCGGGCTGAATGCCGAGCTTTGACGCGAGGAGGTTCACCGCCTCCGCGCGGAACGCCTCAGCCGACTCGGGCAGAGCATTCGTTACGACCACCTGAGTATCCTCGCCGTTTTCGTTGGTAGTGGTCTCTATCTTGGGCTGATAATTGCCGCTTGCGATATCCTCCTTCTGCTTGTCGATACGCTCCTGGAGGCTCTTCATATCCTCGCGGAATCGCTTGGGGTCGAGGAACACCTTGTACACGGACGCGCTCTTTGCGAGAGGTGTAGCCTTCGAGTCATAGATAGAGCCGCGGTGAGCGGGAATGATTATCGAGCCGAAGTGCTGGTCATTTGCCATAGCCTGATACTTCTTGTTATTCAGCACCGAGATGTTGAAGAAGTTGCCTGCTACCACAGCAAAGAGTCCGAAGAAAACCGAGGTCATGATGAACCGTGTTCTGAGCTTCATCGACCTCGAAGGAAGGTTCTTGTTTGCCATAAAGTCCACACTTTCTATGCTTATCGTTGCAGTCCCTCCACATATATGCCGAGAAACTGTACGTTTTACTTGATTTCGCTATAAAATAGAATAAGGCAGGGTGTTGTCGTGCCCCGCCTTTGAACATCTTCTTTTTTTATGATGTCCGTTTCTATGATACTGCTGTACCGAAAAAACGCTTGTCAGGCGTGGGAGCGTCCGTCCCTGTCCGTATTTTCCGCTCCCGGACAGGGCAGGCGTTCCCGAGTATTCCGATCACTCGCTGTATCTCCTTGGTTCTACTATCACTACGGCATATATATTTTTTAGAGCCGTTAGCATTTAAAAATAATTACGGGCAGTCCTGTTTCTATATTATATTGGCTTACCCTCTGAAATATTCGACGCAGTGATTGAAGAAGCTCTTTACTCTTCCGAGAATGCTCTCGTCCTGCTGAGGAATACTTACTACGTCATCTGTCTGTATCTCTATATACTTTATCTGAGACGAATCGATCTTCTTCATGCCGAGGATATTTTCGGCATAGTCCTCGATGTTCTTGGCAGACATCTGACTTTCAAGCTCAGACTGCAGTCTTACGTTCTCTGCTTCGGCGAGATTCAGCTCACTGTTCAGAGCCGAAACCTTGCTGTACATCGTATTGCGCCTGTTGAAGGTGTAGATGACAGAGCCGAGCAGCGCGGCTGCAAGGGCAGATACCAAAATAATAGTGAATACAGACCCGCTTTTAGCTTCTGTTCTGGTCATAGTTATTTGCGGTCTTTTCGCAGGTGTTCCCTGACTCGGCAGCGATCCGGGCTTTTCAGCAGGCACACTGCTGTAAACGTCCGCACTGTAGCGATAAACCGAATCACGTTCAGCCATCGACATCTGCGCTCCTTTCTATTATTCTGAGCTTGGCACTTCTGCTTCTGTTGTTGGATTCAAGTTCCTTTTCGTCAGCCTCAATGGGCTTCCTGTTCACAAGAATCCCCTGCGGCTTGCGTCCGCATACACACTGGGGAAAATCGGGCGGACAGATACAGCCTTTGCACCAGCCTGCGAACCTCTGCTTGACGAGCCTGTCCTCAAGAGAGTGGAAGGTGATAACGGCGAGTCTGCCCTGTGGCTTCAGGCTTGCAAAGGCTTTGTCAAGCCCTTCGGAGAGGTGGTCGAACTCGCAGTTGACCGCTATCCTTATTGCCTGAAAGGTTTTTTTGCAGGGATTCTTCTCACGTCTCGCCTTCTGCGGGACGCTTTCCCTGACGATATCTGCGAGCTGTAGTGTTGTTTCGATAGGAGCGTTCTCTCTTGCGCGAACGATATTCGAGGCGATGCGGCGCGAGAACTTCTCCTCGCCGTACTCAAATATTATTTTCGCAAGCTGCTGCTCATCGAAGGTATTCACTATATCCGCAGCGCTCATTCCGTCCTGACTCATTCTCATATCGAGCGGTGCGTCGGAATGATAGGAAAAACCTCTGCTCTCCTCATCGAGCTGATGCGACGAAACTCCCAAGTCCATGAGAATGCCGTCGACTGCCTCGATACCGAGCTCCTCGAGCACCTTATCCATCTCGGAATAGTTGCGGTGTATCACCGTAGCATTCGGGAACTTCGCCAGCCGTTCACTCGCAGCCTTTACGGCATCGGGGTCGCGGTCGAGCGAGATAAGTCTGCCCTTATCGCTCAGCCTTTCGGCTATTGCAGAGGAATGACCTCCGCCGCCTGCCGTGCAGTCCACATAGACGCCGTCGGGGCGGATGTTCAGCCCGTCAATAGTCTGAGCGAGCAGAACAGGGGTATGCTTGAATTCCATGACTAACTCCTTTGATATGCCTGACGAATACGCCCCCTAACAGGCATACGGTGCGGGCATATAAGAATCAGAGTGAGATAGTAGCAAGAAGGGCTTTTATCTCAGCCTCATCGACCTCAGTCTTTGAAGCCTCGAGCCTGTCGCTCGCCCATATCTCCGCTCTGTTGTAGTTGCCGATAACGGTGACATCGCCTGTGATACCCGCCTTATCTCTCAGCTTCTGTGAGATAAAGATTCTTCCCTGGGCATCGGGAGTCTGCTTTTCGGCACCTGCAAGAACGTCTCTTCTAATCTGTTCACCGGCAGCACCGGGCAGGTCGAAGAGCTTTTTGCTGTATTCATCGAAATCTTCAATGGAAAAAGCGGCAATATAGCGCTTGTCATGACTCAGGCAGAGATAGAACTCTCCTCCGAGGATATCACGGAGCTTACTCGGGAAGCTCATACGTCCCTTGGCATCAATACTGGGATTGAACGTACCACATAATGGCTGACGCATGACCTTCACCTCACTTCCTTGCTTCTCGGTGGGAACATTTCACCTCAAAGTGTGTCAAATTTGCACCTCTTTACCGTTTTTCACCCCTAAACCTATTATATATTATATAGGCGGAGTTTTCAAGGTGGAATAACTTACAAATCTGAAATATAAAAATGGGGTAAATTTGGTTATTTTGTTCAAAAATTAATCAAACAAGGTTAAAAGCGAAACATATGTTTTTAAAATTTTCACCTCTTTCACCCCCAAAGGGTAAAAAGAGGGTAATTTTTTGGAATTTTATACCTCCTTTTTTACCTGTCCTCATAAATCGCAAATAAGTCTCTGAGCGACGGAGCTTTTCCGCCGCTCAAAGACTTACTTATTATAGTATCGTAGCTTTTACTGCAATGCTGATGAAGTGATATCTGAATCCCGTGGTGTATCTGTAATCTCGCTGACAGGAGGGTCGCTCACTGTCTCGGTGGGTATTTCTGTTGATGTCGGGAGCTCAGGTGTCGGCTCGGACGTGTCCTCGCTCGGCTCCTCAGTTGGCTCCTCTGTGGTGCCCGTAGTATCCTCGGGGTCTTCCTCGGGAGTCTTCGGGTCGCCGATGCTTGTCGGGTGGTTGTTCGGATAAACAACGCCTGGAGTATACTCGTAATCCGCGTCGACCACCTCTATCTCGGAGGAGCCGTGCGGTATAGCCTCGCCCTCGGGTCTGGGAGTGTAGAACACGTTGAACTTCGAGGACTTGAGGTTGAGCGCGAGCTTGAACTCATAGCCCTTGACCGTGAGCTGGTCGTCGATATTGACGTATGTAACGTAGCCTGTCTCGTCCGAATATTCGGGCTGTATCCATCTTGCGGGCTCATCGGAGAGCTTGATGTTGTACGCCTTCTCTATCATATTCCTGAGCTGGAAGTCGTCCACATAGGTAACTGTACCGTAGTGCGGGTCGTAGCAGGCGTCATAGTCGCTGGATACCGACCTCAGGTACGGGAGGTCAGCCCAGAAGACCTCATCGCAGTTAGCGGTGATGCCGCCGCTCGAAGCCGAGAACATCGTGAGCGCGTAGTCATCGTTGTAGAACAGCGCCTGTCCGAGCACGTCGCTTACCGCGTCGACAACGACCTGCGGGGGATGCGGCTTGCATCGGAGGTCTGCACCGTTGCCGTTGTGGTACATACAATACGTGTAGACAGCGACCGCCTGAGCCTTGATAGCCTCGTAGCTCATAGTGCCGCCGACCTCATTGAAGACTATCTGCGAGACCATAGAGAGAACGTCGCCCTTGACGCCGTTTACGGTCAGCTCGTCCTCATCGTCGACGCAGGTGTCCATGAGGTAAGTGCCCGGGTAGTAGTGGAACAGGATATCCTGATAAGTCCAGTCGGAGTAGGTCGCGTAGAAGTTAGCGCCGTTCTGGCTCATACCAACGCCGTGTCCCCAGCCGTAGGTCACAATCGCGAACTTGCCGGGAGTGGACTCTATCTCGGGCTCGCTCTCAAAGAACGGGATATCGCCGACATAGCCGCCCGTAACGTTGAGCTCCACAGGCGAAGGCTTCTTGCTCTTGGTCTTCTTTGTGCCTGCGCTTCCCGACTCGGGAGACGCCTCATAGCTGATGAGTGAAAGGCTGTCGTCGTAGTCATCGAGAGTAGCCTTGAACCACTCAATCTCCTGCTCCTCCTGCTCAGCCGTCTCGGTAGTAGTCTCCGCCGCGGTGGTATCGGTATCCGATGAGCTTGAAGCAGTGCCGGTAGTGGTCGAAGCTGTTGTAGTTGTGGTATCTGCGGCGCTTGCGGTATAGCCTGAGCCCGTGAACGCTATCACAGCTCCTGCCACAGCAGCGACCGCCCTCTTAAAAGGTGTTTCTGTCTTCATTGCTATCACCTCTTTCAAAGTCTTTACAGCAGTACCGCGCAAGCAGCGCCGCACCGCCGGATATGTAATGCTTACTGAGCCGCCTCGGTGGTCTCCTCCGTGGAGGGCTCAGTAGGCGCGTGTGCCTTTTTGTACTCCTCTGTTCTCTCAATAGTATCGAGAGAGCCGCTCTTTTCGCCGTCGCGGAGACGTCTCGCGATGATGATGAAGCGCGAGTTGTCCTTGTCGGCATAGCAGGTCGACAGAGTGAGCAGCTTATCGCCGTACTTGACGTCAACGCCCGTATCAAAGAGCTGGCGTCCGCGGGCAAGGCTGATGTACTTGTTGAAGGTCTCCTCGTCGTCGAGCTCCTCCATATCCCAGTAGCCGAAGTCGGTGTAGGTATGACCGCTGGTTATGGCGCAGCAGCAGATGACGTAGTCATAGTCCCTGTAGTTCGAGCTGAGCTCTATGAAGGGAGCCGCCTTGAAGAACTCATAGTCCTGGCGGTATCTTCTGATAGAGCCGAGCATCGTATTGTTAGCCATATTATGTCCATAGATGACGATATTCTCGGACTGCTCGTCCTCGACGCTTCCGAAGTTGTCGCGGAAGTCCATGAACATCGCGCCCTCGCGGTGGAGCTGACGGTCGACGCCGTGCTCGAGGTAGTAGGAGTTGACCTCATACTCCTCGCCGCCGTAGTACGCCACTCCCTCGGGTATCTCACCGGGGTCCTTGACAATGGGGTAATCGACCTTTGTCTGGTCTATTTTTATCCAGCCGACGATGTCCTTGTTCTGTTTCAGGAGCATTTTTGCCTTCTCGGTCATGCCCTTCTCGGAGGGGACGTAGTCATAGGTCGGGAGCGTGGTTGGCTCGGTAGACGCGACGGTCACGGGCTCAGCCTTACCGACGACGTGCTCCTCCATTTTCTCGTTGCAGCCGAATACAGCCGCAGTAACGAGACCTGCCGCAGCAGCGAGAGCTCCGCAGGCTGTGATCAATTTTGCTTTGCTTTTCAATTATATCATTCCTCGATATTTGCCTTGGTTTCTGTCGTGCTCGGTCCGTAAGGAACGAACTGTGCAGGGTCATATTTCTCATTTGGTCTCGACTCGTAGTACACGTTCGGCCACTTGATATTGGGATTAGCCTTGCTGCCCTTCGTGCCGGAGTAGAGGTCCTCGCCTGCACGGACGCGGCGCGCCATGAGAATGAGCCTTCCGCGGTCGTTGCCGATGACATCGGTATTGCAGGTGGAAATCGTAAGTATCTGGTCGCCGTACTTGACGTCGACGTCGTTAGTGCGGAGCGTCCTTCTCTTAGCCTCGTTGACGAAGTCGTAGAACTCCTCCTCGTCGTCGAAGTTGAGGGTGTTCCAGCAATCGTACTCGGTATCGGAGTCGTCCTCCGCGTCGAGCAGGAAGAACGAGAATATCTTATATGTATACTGCTCGTAGTTGGAGTTGAACTCGATGATCGGGTGACTCTCGTAGTAGTTCTCGTTGCGGCGGTAGTATTTCAGCGCGCCGAACATACTCTCATCAGCCATATTGTGACCGTAAACGATGAGGTTATCGGAGTTTTTCTCGACGAGGCGGTGGTCCTCGACCTTGTCGAAGCTGTTGCGCCAGTCAAGGAAGAGAGCGCCCGCACGCGAGTTCTCGCCCTTGAAGTTGATGTCGAGGTACTTGCTGTTGTCCTCCGCCTGTACCACGGGCAGAGCCACGATCGGGTCGCCGTCAATGGTAGGTATCGTCATATAGCCGACGACCTCGGGATTGATGTCGAGGAGCTTCTTCGCGCCCGGCAGGAGGTCGTAATACTTGTCGTCCGCGGGCTTGTCGTCCTCAACGGAAGTGATTATCGGCGTATATGTACGGTAGATGTCGTCGATGTTGCTGTACTCCATGCGGCTGCGCCATAGGTCGAGGTAGTAGTCGCCGACCATGTAGCCGCACACGACTATCGCCACGAGCGAGCCGAGGAAGACGAACTTTCTGACTATCTCGAGCGGCTTGTCTCCCTTTTCGGGGAAGAGACCGCGGAGCTTCTGTCCCAGTGTCTTGGGCTTTTTCTTCTTTTTCTTCTTCTTTTTGGGGCCTGTATGCATACGAGGCTCGGTGTGGGGAGTATTCGCCCACGCCTCGCGCGGCTTTCTCATGGGATTCAGCGTCGGACGCGCGGGAGGCGGCGTCTGAACTGCTGTCTGAGGCTCTGCGGGAGCATTCTGAGGCGGTATCTCCGCAGCGGGAGCTTCCTCAACGGGAGCCGTTTCCTCTATGGGAGCAGCGACTTCAGCGGGAGCCTCAGCCGTCTTATTCTGCGCAGCGAGCTTGCTCTGCTTCACGCGTTTGAACTTCTCGGCGAAGCTCTCCTCCTCAGCGGACGGAGCCTGTACGGGAGGTGTCACCTGCGGTGCAGCAGCAGCCTCCTGCTCCTCCTCGCGGTGGAGCGAAGCCCTGATAGCCTTTATCCTCTCGGCTTTTCTCAAAGCCTCTGCGTCGGCTTGTTCTTCATTCAGTTTATCCAAGTAGTTATCGCTCATAAGTTGATTTCAGCCTCCGCGTGTGGTTTACGGACAGCCGCGTAAGCGCGCAGCTATCCCCTTATCCATATAATTTTACACTATCCCCCGCCCCTTTGTCAAGGTCTGGGCAGAAAGTTTCACAGTATCACCTTGAACTGTTCCGACTTAGTTCACAATTACGTCGTTTATTACAAAATTCCTGTGTTGAAATTGTGCAAAACTTAAAATATGTGACCGTGTATCCAATAATGCGGGCGGATATTCTCCTCCCCAGCAATTGTATTGTCTACATTTATCCATGTAGGGGCGCCCTTTAGGTTGCTTCCCTTAGCGGAAAATGCGGGCTACCGTGCCGTAAACTAACGGCACATAATCAGTAACCTGCGAATCCGCCAAAGGGGGCTCCCCTTGGGCGTCCGCATATTATCGACGGACTGCCAAAGGCAGCTCCTGCAAAGCGAACAGATACCTTCGGGCGAGCGGAACTCGCCCCTACAAGCAATTTTGCATCACTTGGAATAATTGAACGTTTTCATCTCCGTACCCTCGACCGCCTTCTGTATCAGCGGCTCGAAATCGAAGCTGTTCTGCGCCTTTTCGATGTCCTCGAGGCGCGGACGCACCTTGGGGTGGCGGGGAGTGAACACGGTACAGCAGTCCTCATACGGGAGGGTCGAGGTCTCGAACGTGTCTATTTTACGCGATATCTCGATTATCTCGGTCTTGTCCATGCCGACGAGGGGACGCAGTACGGGTATGCGGCAGACAGCGTCCGTGCAGCCGATAGCCGCCATGGTCTGACTTGCCACCTGTCCGACGCTCTCGCCCGTGATGAGCGCGAGGCAGTTGTCCTTTTCGGCTATTCTCTGGGCAATTTCCATCATCAGGCGGCGCATGATGATAGTGAAGAACTCCTCGGGGCAGTTGTCCTTGATAGCCTCTTGGATCTCGGTGAACGGCACACAGTAGAACGCAATGCCGCCGCACCAGTCGGTGAGCTTCTCGCAGAGCTGCTCTACCTTGAGCTGTGCGCGGTCGGAGGTATAGGGCGGGCTCACGTAGTGAATCGCCGCGATGTGGACGCCGCGCTTTGCCATCATCCAGCCCGCGACTGGGCTGTCGATGCCTCCCGACAGCAGGAGCAGAGCCTTGCCGCTGCTTCCCACGGGGAGACCGCCCGCGCCCTTGATATTCTCGGCGTGGACGTAGGCGTTGGTGTCGCGAATCTCGACAGTGACCGTAACCTCGGGCTCTTTGACGTCAACGGTGAGGTTCGGGAACTTGTCGAGGAGCACGCCGCCGAGCTCCGCGCAAATCTCGGGCGACTTCATGGGGAACGCCTTATCCGAGCGCTTCGACGTCACCTTGAACGTCTTGGCAGAGCTCAGCACGTTGCCGCAGTAGTTGATAGCCTTTTCGGTGATATCCGCGAAATCCTTCTCGCAGACGCACGCGCGGCAGAGCGCCGCAATGCCGAAGACCTTGCTCACGCGGTCTACTACCTCATCGAGGTCGACGTCCTCGTCGAGTGGGGTGATGTAGGTCGTAGACTGCGCGCTCGTGAGCTGAAAATGTCCGAGGCGCTTCAGTCTGCGCTTGATGTTTTTGATGAGCATATCCTCAAAGGACTTCTTGTTCAATCCCTTGAGCACCATTTCGCCGTATTTTACCAGTACTATCTCTTTCATATTTTTCTCCTATACTATTATAATGTTACTTATTCTTCCAGTCTATATTCTCGAAGCTCGTATACCCGATGACATCTCTCGCGCCCTTAAATTTGCCGAACATCTCACGCTGTTCCTCTCTGCTCTCAATCTCATCCATGATAACGCCTCCTTTGCGGCGGTAAATCGGCATTTTGTAGGGGCGAGTTCCGCTCGCCCGCGCCTTACCGAATCGACCGCATTGAAACGTCACATATTCCGTTCGCAAACAATTCACTGGATTGTTTGCGAAGGGCGGATTATTGAATTCGTTTTTATGCCGTCCATAGGACGGCACCAAGGGCTCTGCCCTTGGAACCCGTCGGAGCTCTGCCCCGAACCCCGCAAGGGCGCTGCCCTTGACCCGCAAGCCTTTGAAAAGGCTTGAGCGAAACTTTCGGTTTCGCGCCGCAGTTTATTCAAATCGTAAACAATCTCCGCGCGGCACACTTTTTCAAATTCATCGGCGAAGCCGATACCACAAGCTAACGGCTAACAGCTTTTCTGAGCTCTCATCACCCGCGCACTGAGGCTATCCCCTCCGCGAGAGCCTGTGCAAACGCCTCTATTTCGGCTTCTGTGGTGTCGGCGGTCATACTGATGCGGAGCGCCGAATCTGCGCGCTTGCCCGTGATGCCGAACTGCGCGGGAACACCGCTCTGCTGTCCCTTCGAGCACGCCGAGCCGCTCGAAACGTAGATATCGCGCCCCTCGAGGTAGTGGAGCATTATCTCCGAGCGCTTGCCTGCCGCGGAGATGTTCACCACGTAGGGCGAGCCGTCCGCGGGCGAGTTGACCTCCACGCCCTCTATCTCGGCGAGGAGCTCCGTGAGCCGCGTTTTCAGCGATGTTACGTGCTCCCAGCGCTCGCTTATCGTCGGGGAGAGCTTCTCAACAGCCGCCCCGAACGCGCATATCAGCGGGACGCTCTCCGTGCCCGAGCGAATGCCCTTTTCCTGCTTTCCGCCCGTAACTACGGGAAGAACGCGCACTCCTTTGCGAATGTACAGGGCTCCCACGCCCTTGACGCCGTGAATTTTGTGACCGCTCAGCGAGATGAGGTCAGCGCCGAGCTGATTCGCTTTCACGGGGAGCTTCATATACGCCTGCACGCAGTCGGTATGCGTGATAATGTCCTTGAATCGGCGCTTTGCGGCGGTGAACGTCTCCTTAACGGGCAGGATATAGCCCGTTTCGTTGTTGACGTACATCATCGTCAGCAGGACGGTCTCCTCATTACACGCGGCAAGGAAGTCCTCGGGATAGAATCTGCCGTCCTCGCGCGGCGACACGCGGACTACCTCAAAGCCCTTGCTTTCGAGGTCTGCGAGGGTCTCCTCCACGGAGGCGTGCTCCACTGCGGAGGCGACTATCCTGCGGCGTTTGCGCCCATATGCAGCGGAAATTCCGCGGAGAGCGAGGTTGTTGCTCTCGGTCGCACCCGAGGTGAAAATTATGTTGTCGGGAGCCGCTCCGAGCGAGTCCGCAATCGCCTTTCTTGCCCTGTCTACGGCGAGCTGAGCGTTCAGTCCTGCCCTGTGCAGAGACGAGGGATTGCCGAAATTATCGGTCATAGCCTCCAACGCAGCCTGCACCGCTTCGGGACAGGGCTTTGTCGTGGCGGCATTATCAAGATATATCATCGTTTCACTACCTTTTATATACAGTAACTTTTATTATAACACATCTGAAGGAAAATGTCAAAAGTGAATGTTGAAGCCCCCCCGACGTAACGTCACAGTGATAGCTTTGTCTATCATTGTAGAGTTTGCTTTACATCATTGTAATGTTCACTTTACATCATTGTAAAGCGAACATTACATTGTAGAACGTCAAAAGCTCCGCACCCGAAGCAGTCAATATGTCCAAATGGAGCGATGATTTTTTGTGGCATTGTCCAAATCCGTATTTTTTCGCAACCTCTCGCCGTTTTCAAGGGTATTACGTATGAAAGAGCCCGAAAGGAGTTTACAGACTATTCACAAATAGTCAACAAAATAATTCTCGTTTGATGATATAATATGTATATAATCACAATACAGGAGGCTGTTCATTATGACCGATAACATCAACAAAACTCCCGACAATGAAAATCTTGACCTCGATCAGCTCAAAAATGTGAGCGGAGGCAATTTTGTGATAGTCGGCGGAAACAATAAAAAAGAAATAACCCCAAATGGCCCTTTGGAAGATGCTCTCCAATATGAACAGGAACAAGGTATAAGCACAGACAAAAAACTGAAAACTCTTCCCTGAGATACATCTGTATCCTACTATTTTAATAAGGAGGAAAATACTATGAAAGCTGACATCGAATAATATATCGGAGGTTTAGACCCCGAATTACAAGGAAAGGCGCGTCAGTGCAAAACATAGGAAGAGCTCAGTGCCTTTATCGCCGATAATGAACTCGAACTCCCCGAAGACGCTCCGGAGCTTGTTTCGGGCGGCTGCGGTACTCCAACACCGCCGAAAAACGCATACTGCAAATACTGCGGAAATGCAGTGGCAGTACTCATTCCTACACAAGGCGGTAAAAAGAACTATATGTGCTATGCAGATCACTGCGGAAAACCGCTTTCCGAAAGCGAGGTCGTCTGGCGATAATCCCTGCAGAGCCGTAAACAAATCATATAATTGATATCAAGGAGGTATTATTATGACTGATAACATCAACAAGAACATCGAAAACGAAGAGCTCGACCTTGAACAGCTCGAAAATGTGAGCGGCGGTCTCAATTATGACAAGCTCGCTTTAGCCGATAGTAAACTGATGATGGGCAACAAGATGATGATGAGCGACATGAAGTTAGGCATGGCTTCAGGCTTGGCTTCCGGTTTGGCTTCAGGCTTGGCAGCAGATCAGGCAATGGGGCTCGCTGATAACGCCGCGATCCTTAAAGGTGGCAAAAAAATGGAGTAAGGAGGAGTCTCTATGACCGATAACATCAATAATCCCCCTGAAAACGAAGCGCTCGACCTTGAAAAGTTAGACGGCGTTTCGGGCGGAGTTATCACAAATCCTACCTCCGGTAACAAAACCGAAGATTATGAGGTGTGGGACGACAGCAAGGGCGAAGTCATCGGGACATTCCCGAGCCTCGAAGAAGCCAGAGAAGCCGCGAAAAAAGCGAAGCTGATGGATAAGCTCGCAAGGATAGATAAAAAGCTGGGCGGCAGCAGAATGGGATAAGCCTTGACCCTGTCTTATCCGATATCTCATCAGAATATCACATCCCGAGGCTGTACAACCTCGGGATGTTTCTCTGTCTGCGGCATTCTGCAAAAAAATGGCAAAAACCCCTTGACAAGTGCGTTTTTATGTGTTATAATGATTTTACCTCGTTTGGGGTTATTTTTTATGCCCCGCAGAGGGAGGCAAACGACCTACCTCCGCTCGCGGAGGAAATATTTTTTCAGGAGGTGCCGTTATGAGAGTGAAGATTACATTGGCTTGCACTGAGTGCAAACAGCGTAATTACGTTTCCAAGAAGAACAAGAAGAACGATCCGGACAGAATTGAAATGATGAAACACTGCAAATTCTGCCGCAAGCACACTCTTCACAAGGAAACAAAGTGATCGGAGGGTATTTTAATGGCTAAGGACAAGGAAAATACTTCCGAAAAGAAGGATAAGAAGGAAAAGAAGTCCAAAAAAGAACCCAACAAAATCGTTAAGTGGTTCAAGGACCTGAGGATCGAATTCAAGAAAGTCGTTTGGCCCACCAAGCAGACCGTCATCAACAACACCGCTGTTGTTCTTGCTGTTGTTGCCGGCTCCGCTATCATCGTTGGCGCGCTTGACTTCGGATTCCTCCACTTGCTCAGCTTCATCTACACGCTCGGCAAGTAAACAGCTCTGAGGAGGATAGCTATGTCAGAAGCAGCTAAGTGGTACGTTATCCACACTTATTCGGGCTACGAAAATAAGGTGGCTCAGAATATTGAAAAGGTTGTAGAAAACCGCAGGCTTCATGACCTTATCCAAGAGGTCAGAGTTCCTACCGAAAAGGTGACTGAGATCACCGACGGTAAAAGCAAAGAGATAGAGCGTAAGACCTTCCCGGGTTACGTTCTTGTCAAGATGGTTGTTACCGAGGACACATGGTATGTCGTTAGAAATACCAGAGGCTGTACAGGCTTCGTCGGTCCCGCATCCGAGCCCACTCCCCTCTCCGAGGAAGAGGTCAAGAAGACCTTCGGCATCGACGTTTCTACCGTCGAGGTCAACTTCAAGGAGGGCGACCGCGTTCAGATATCGGGTACCGCTATGGACGGCTTCATCGGCGTTGTTCAGGGTATCAACATCGAAGAGCGGACAGTTGATCTTCTTGTATCAATGTTCGGCAGAGAAACCCCCACCACCCTGCCTATCAGTCAGGTCATCTCGGTGGAGGACTAATTAGGTCAAAAAAGAAGCCGCTCAGGCTTCAGTGGGAGAGGTAAAATCAAGCTTGCCTCGCCATTTACCACATTTATGGAGGTGCGAATTCAATGGCACAGAAAGTAGTTGGCTACATTAAGCTTCAGATCGCAGCAGGAAAGGCTACTCCTGCACCGCCTGTTGGACCTGCTCTTGGTCAGCACGGCGTTAACATTATGGCATTCACAAAGGAATTCAACGAGAGGACTAAGAACGACATCGGTATGATAATCCCTGTTGTTATCACAGTTTACGCTGACCGCTCGTTCTCCTTCATCACTAAGACTCCCCCCGCAGCTGTTCTCATCAAGAAGGCTTGCAAGATCGACAAGGCATCGGGAGTTCCGAACAAGACTAAGGTCGCTAACATCTCTAAGGCAGACGTTCAGAAGATCGCTGAGATAAAGATGCCCGACCTCAACGCAGGCTCACTCGAGGCTGCTATGAGCATGATCGCTGGTACTGCTCGCTCAATGGGCGTTGTAGTTGTTGACTAATCATTAAAACTGAATGACGATAGGGGCTTTCCCCTGTTCCGACTTCTCAATGGTGGGAGGAAAATTCCGCTAATCGGGTAAAATCCCGATATTACCACTTTAATAGGAGGAAATATAATGAAACACGGCAAGAAATATGTTGACAGCGCAAAGGCTGTTGATTCTGCAAAATTTTATGAGTCCGCTGAGGCTCTCGAGCTCGTTTGCCAGAACGCTAAGGCTAAGTTCGACGAGACTGTTGAGGCTCACATCCGTCTCGGCGTTGACTCTCGTCACGCTGACCAGCAGGTAAGAGGCGCAGTTGTACTTCCCAACGGTACCGGTAAGACCGTTCGTACTCTCGTTTTCTGCAAGGAGGACAAGTACGAGGCTGCTCAGGCTGCCGGCGCTGACTTCGTTGGCGGTATGGATCTCGTTGACAAGATCATGAAGGAAAACTGGATGGACTTCGATGTTGTTATCGCTTCTCCCGACATGATGGGCGTTGTTGGTCGTCTTGGTAAGGTTCTCGGACCGAGAGGTCTTATGCCTAACCCGAAGGCCGGTACTGTAACTCCCGATGTTGCAAAGGCTGTTACTGAGGCTAAGGCTGGTAAGATCGAGTACCGTCTCGACAAGACCAATATCATCCACTGCCCTATCGGCAAGGCTTCCTTCGGTGCTGCTAAGCTCGAGGAGAACTTCTCCACTCTCATGGAGGCTATCGTAAAGGCTAAGCCTGCTGCTGCTAAGGGTACTTACCTCAAGAGCTGCACAGTTACTTCTACAATGGGTCCCGGAGTTCCCGTTGCTACAGCTAAGTACGGTGTCTGATTAACACAACAAATATTAAAGGGCGTTCTTCGGAACGCCCTTATTTTTTATATCTGTGTGTTTTCCGTAACCGCCGATTGCTCCTCTCCGAGCACCTGCGGGAGACTCCTGTAGTATCTGAATACAGGGAGCGCAAGCGCTACGCTGACTGCAAAGAATAATATCTCGAACAGCCACAGCGGGGTTTCCAGCACCCTCGGGAGTATGACTGTGCAGTCTGCCGCGAAATGCAGGAATATAGCCAACGGGTACAGCCAGAGCCTGTCTTTTTGTCTCGCTGCCGAGAATACGAGCACTGACAGCGATATGTGCAGGATTATCGCGGAGATGCGCTCGAAAAAGCCAAGCATATACACGCTGAAGCCGTTCGATGTCATTGTACCAAGATTTTCAAGCAGCATCGTTTTCAGGCTCTCGTCATAGGCTGACATCATTGTATTAAGCATTCCCGAATTAGTCAGAATTGCAACGAAAACCGTCAGAGCTGCCGAGCCTCCGATGAGCAGCACGCTCTCAATGCCTCCGTGACCGATACCATATGTGACTCCGTCGCGGCGGTCTTTGTACTTGCCCATGAACACCTTCATGCCGAAAAAGCGCCCCGTCTCCTCGAATATGCCTGCCATTGCCGCCGAGAATAAATAGAGCGGAAGCGGCTTTTCAAGCAGGTGCAGCGCCTTTCGGTCGATGAGGGTGAATATTTCATGCTCAGGAAAGCACTGAATCGCACTAAGGAAAGCACCATTTC